>Ga0247727_10000052_pt1 | contig 241278 bp, 179 predicted proteins | sample WisWelCaveWW1625_FD_202498 | JGI IMG/M metagenome (GOLD analysis project Ga0247727, IMG submission 202498) | Biofilm microbial communities from Wishing Well Cave, Virginia, United States - WW16-25 | ecosystem: Environmental > Aquatic > Deep subsurface > Groundwater > Cave microbial mat... | reverse complement strand
AACGTCACGAAGGCGAGACCGCCCGCGAGATCCATCTCTTTCGCCGGAGTCGCTTCGGACTCGAGGTCCTTCACCTCGTCCATCTTTCCTGCCGTCGTGCGCCTGGCCATTGCGAGCTCCTCGATCTTCTCTTCGCGGTGCTCAGGGCAACGCGGTGCTCAAGCCCTTGACTGCCGGTGGACCGTCGACGCCGCGCTCACAGCCTCGTCGTCGCGTTGTCCATCGCCTGGAACTCCAGGCCGCCCTTGTTCTTGATCCGGATGCGGGCGGTGCACGAGTCGGGCAGGACGTTGTCGACGACGACGCGGCCGATGTAGTCGTTGCCGCGGTAGACGTCGAACGGGAAGCCGATCTGCACCCCCTCGGTCGCGCCGACCGAGAGGACCACGAAGCCCGGTCCGACCGCGCTCACCTTGCCTTCGATCGCGGGGACGTTGTTGCCGATGATCTTCTCGACGTCGACGCCCGCCTTCACGAGGGCGTCCTTCTCCGCGCGCAGGTTGTCGCGCTCGTCGGAGAGCTGCTTGAGCTGGCGCTCCTTCTCGGCGACGTCGGCGTTCGCGCGCTTGAGGTCTCCGTCGAGACGGGCGCGATCGTCCTGCGCGTCGTGCATGTCCTTCTCGGCCTGGGCGGCGGTCGCGCGGTACTGCTCGTTCTGGTCCATCAGAGTCTTGTTGCGCGCCTGGACGTCGCCGAGCTCGGTCTGGATCGACTTCACCGACGCGTTGATCGCGTCGACCGAATTGCGCAGCTGGTTGTTCTCGTTGCGGACCTGCTCGACCGTCGACCGCGAGGCCGTGAGCTCGCTGTCGAGGTCGTTCTTCTGGTTGGTGAGCGTGCGGTTCTGCTGATCGGACTTCTCGCGCTCGCCGTTGGCGTTGTTGATCTCGTCCTGCTTGTCCTTGTTGTCCTTCTGATGAGCCGCGACCTCGGTGTTGTACTTCTCCCGCCAGTCCTCGGTCTTCGACAGGATCGAAGAGACCGATCCGACGAGGAAGAGGGAGAACACGAGGTTCAGGACCGTGAAGACCTTCGCGATGGTGCTCATCAGCCTTTTTCCTCTCGCCACGCGGGATCGTGGGCGAGCACGCGCCCTTCTCCCGACTCCTTCCGAGCTTGCGCCCCGGACCGATCGAACCTAGGCCACGGCACCGAACCCTCTTGCCGCGCGAGGGTTAGCGCCGAGTAAAGGGGCGGGACTATAGGCCGCTCCGGGAACGTGTCAAACGCTCTTTGTCCCCGGTGCGGTGCGAACGCGCCCCGCCGCGCGATCGCGGTCGCGCGCTCTACGTCGAGCGCGCCGCGGCGGTAACCGACTCGGGCCTCGACTTCGAACCGCGGCGTCGCCGAACGAGAGCGAGCAGCGCCGCGATCGCGGCCCCTGCGCCGACCCACTCGCCGAAGCGGACGTAGGGCGTGACGACCGTCGAGAGCGGCGGCTCGACCACCAGGGCGCCCGCGACCCCGTCGGTTGCGCCGGCGACGACGAACAGGTGAGGTCGCCCCCAGGGGTCGAACCACCCGCTCGTCCCCGTGTTCGCGCAGCGGACGAGCGATCGGCGCGTCTCGGCGGCGCGGAAGGCGGCGATCGCGCTGAACTGCTCGAACTCCGACGTCTCGTGGAACCACCCTTCGTTCGAGAGGTTCACGAGCAGGTCGGCCCCCCCCTTCACGAGGTCGCGCCCGAGGTCGGGGTAGACCATCTCGTAGCAGACGGTCATGCCCGCGCGGCCGCGCGATCCGACGGACGAGAGATCGACCACGCCCGATCGGGTGCCTCGCGAGAGGTCGGGCGGGAAGCCGGCCATCTCGAGGACGCGGCCGCGGATCCACTCGGCGAGTGCGTCGGGGAACCGGTCGATCCAGGGCAGGTACTCGCCGCCTGGAACGAGGACGCGCTTGTCGTAGGTGGCGACGCGCCGTCCGGCGGCGTCGAAGAGCAGCACGGAGTTGAAGAGCCGCGGGAGCGGCTCGCTCGCCGTCGCCTCGTAGGTCGCCGCGCCGGCGAGGAGCGGGAGGCGATGGCGGCCGAAGAGCCCCTGCTTCAGCGCCACGCGCACCGCCGCTCGCCGCTCGACGAGCCGCGGATCGTCGGACTCGTGGTCGTCCCCTTCCGACGGCCAGGGCACCGGGACGATCGTCTCCGACCAGACGACGAGGTCGGCCTTCTCGCGCGCGAGCGCGGCGTCCTCGAGCTCGAAGTGGCGGGCGAGGATTCGATCCCAGCTCGCCGGATCGTCCTTCAGATTCTGCTCGAAGTTGGGCTGGACGAGCAGCAGCCGCGGCCCGCGCGCCAGCGCCGCCGGATCGCCGAGCGCCGCGTGGCCGCCGATCGCCGCCGCGCCCACGGCGCCCGCTGCGACCGCGACGCCGACGATCCGCCTTCGTCCCTTCTCGCCCGGCCAGGCGTCGCAGAGCGCGCCCGCGACGAGCGCGAGCAGGAAGGTGACGCCGTGCACGCCGGCGAGCGCGCTGACCTGCACGATCTCGAGCCATCGATGCTGCGTGTAACCGAAGGTGAGCCACGGGAAGCCGTCGAGCGGCCAGCGGCCGCGCACGAACTCGATGGCGGTGAACGCGAGCGGCAGCGCGACGAGAGCCGGCCACCGGCGCGTCACGTGGATCGCCCGCAGCAGCAGCGCGAAGCCGCCGAAGAAGAGCGACTCGGGAACGACCATGAAGGCGAGGTTGAGCGGATGGGTGCGGCGGATCCAGAAGCAGCCGATCGCGAGGATCCCCGCGCCGACGAGCGAGCCGGCGAGGAAGAGCCGTCCGCCGCGCCAGCGGCGCGCGATCCAGCACCACGGCGCGAGCGCGACGAACGCGAGCGGCCCCGCGTCGAGCGGCGGGAAGGCGGCGACGTAGAGCGCGACGGCGAGCAGCGCGGCGATCACGCGACCGGCTCGCTCGCGCGCGGGAGGTCGTCCCAGGCGCTTCGCAGCAGGACCACGCGCACGAGAGCGCCCGCCTCGGCGCGCGCTCCCGCCGCGAGATGGACCAGCGCGTTTGCGCGCGCGATCGCCACCAGGTCGCCCGAGCCGCTCCAGCGCACCGGTTCGACGACGGGACGGCCGGCTTGCCCGGCGTCGACGCGCGCCACCTGGACGAGCGCGCGCTCCGGCGGCGCGGCGAGCGGCGAGCGCAGCGCGAGCTCGTCGGGCACCGGCCAGCAGCAGCGCGCGCCGGCCATTCGCTCGAGCAGCGGGCGAACCAGGAGCTCGAACGTCACGAAGGCCGAGACCGGGTTGCCCGGCAGGCAGAAGACGACCTGCTCCTTCACCGTGAAGAGCAGCACCGGCTTCCCCGGCTTGATCGCCACCTGCTCGAACCAGAGCCGCCCGCCGAGCGACGCGACCACCTCCTTCGAGTAGTCGAAGTCCCCCACCGACGAGCCGCCGGTCAGGAGCACGAGGTCGGCCTGCAGCGCCTCGGTGACCGCCGCGGCGAGCAGAGCGCGATCGTCGCGCACGATCGGGTGCACGCGCGGCTCGCCCGCGGCCGAGAGGACCTGCGCCGCGAGCGCGAAGCGATTGCTGTCGCGGATCTGGCCTCCGGTCGGCAGCGTCTCCGGCTCGACGAGCTCGTTCCCGCTCGTGAGGATTGCGACGCGCGGCCGCCGCGTCACCGCGACCTCGCGGCACCCGAGCGTGGCAAGCAGCGGCACGCGCGCCGGCATGATCCGCTCTCCGGCCGAGAGCGGCCGCTCGCCGCGCTTCAGGTCGACGCCGCGGCGATGGAGGTTCTGGCCGGGCTTCGCGGGACGCGAGAAGGCGACGCGGTCGCCGACCTGCCTCGACTCGACGATCCTCGATTCCTCGAGCGACACGACCGCGTCGGCGCCGGCCGGCAGCGGCGCGCCGGTCATGATGCGCATCGCCTCGCCCGGCTCGAGCGCTCGAGCGGCGGTCGCGCCGGCCGCGACCGCGCCGACGATCGGCAGCGTCGCGCCAGCCACGGCGTCGCCCGCCCGCACCGCGAAGCCGTCCATCGTCACGCGATCGAACGGCGGAAGGTCGAGGTCGCTCTGCGGCGATTCGGCGAGCACGCGTCCGAGCGACGATTCGATCGCCACGCGCTCGACGTCGAGGCGCGGCAGCGGCAGCGACGCGACGATGCGCTGGGCCTCGTGGAGCGGGATCATCGGCGCCATTCTGCCCTGCCGCGCGCCACGGCTGCCTTCCGCGCGCCGCGCGGCTGGATGTCGCCGCGCGGCCTCGGTATGGTTCCGCGCCGCTCTCGGTGGGTGGCTAGCTCAGTTGGGAGAGCGTCGCGTTCGCAATGCGAAGGTCGGGGGTTCGACTCCCCTGCCATCCACCAATCGAACGTGGCTCGGGTTCCCGCGTCGCCTCGGAGTTGCGGCATGGGATGGGACGTCGGCTACTCGGGGGACTGCCCGAAGTGCGGCGCGCAAGTCCATCACCTGGCCGCGGACAAGCCGCGCATGTCTGCACAGTGGCTGCGCTGTCCGGTTTGCGTCCGTGCGGACCCGGTGCTCGTGGAGGACGGCACGGAGACGAGCTTCTGGAGCGTTCCGCATCCCTGCCCGAGGTGCGGCGGCACGCGCGAGCGGTGGGAAGCCTCCAGGTGCCCGAGCTGCGGCGAAGGAAACGTCGGTCGCTTCACCTGGATGGCGGACTGAACGGAGGGATCCGGAACCGGTCCGTGACGCGCTCGGGAATCCTCGAGCGAATCATGTGGAGCAATCATCCATGCGGCACCCACGATTCGCCGCTGCCATCCTCCTCGCCTCCAGCGGCTGTCTTGCGGAGGAAGATCGCCGATTCCAAGCCAGTCTGCGGCGGCACGAGCTCATGTACCCGCACTTGATGGAGGCTCGGAAGGCGTTCGCGGCGGGGGATCCGAAGGGCGCGCTGCTCGCGATCGAGAAGGTGCTCGCCCTCGATCGTGACCCTGAAGAGGTCTCCTGGAGCCAGTGGTACGAGGATCACCACGAGTTCTCCCAGGAGTCCCCCTCCTCCGACGTCGGTGACGCGTTGGCGGTGCGAGCCCAAGCACGTGAGGCCCTTGGTGATTGGGATGGGGCCGAAGCGGACTACTACGCCGAGTGGCGCGCCTGCGGCTTTCCTGCCCCGCAATTCCCTTCATGGAACACGGAACGGAGGACCAGCCTTGACGACGTGCGGCGTGCGCGATCGCTGCCACGTCTCAACGATCTGAGCGACGTGATCCGCGCGAGCGGCGGCCCGGAGCTGGTCGAAGCGCTGCTTCGCCGCGGGGAGTGCCTTCTCGAGCGAAACGAGACGGGCGACGTCGCGAACGCACGAGACAACTTCGACCGCGCGCAGGCGCTCGCTCCGGACGACCTGCGGCCGGCCTGTGGAGTCGCCCGCTGCCATTGGATGCGGCATGAGCGCGAAGAGGCGGCGCGCCGCTCGCTCGTGGTCCTCGAGCGGGCTCCGAAGCTGCACTGGTTCCCGTACCACTGCCTCGACTCGATGGCCCAGGAGGCGGGGCAATCGGCGATCGCGGTCGACCTCTTGTCGCAGGCGATCGCGCTCGACGCCACGCGGCCGGAGCCACGGGCGATGCGTGCTCGCGCCCTGGTCGCACTGACGCTGCACCTGGAGTCGGCGGCGGCCAATGCGTCCCCGACTCCGCCGCCGGTGCAGGCCGAGCCGCCAAGCCGCGATCGAGCGGCCGATCTCGAGATGGCGCTCGCCGACTGCACCATCTGGTGCGACAAGCTGAAGGACCAGCAGGACGCGATCGATGCCTGGGTCCTCCGCATCCGGATCTACCTGCTGCGAAAGGAATTCGACCGAGCGCTGCGCTGCGCGGACTTCATCGGCCGGAGGGGCAACCCCGACCTGTTCGAGCCGCTCTACCTGCACGCGATCGCCGGCGACGAGATCAACCAGGAGTTGATGGCGCGCACCCCCGGAAACGACCCCATCGTCGGCGGGATCTGGACGGTGGCCGACTACGAGCGCCTCCACGAGCTCGACCCTCGCCACCCGTACGTCTCCTACCGGCTCGCCATGGCGTACATCGCGAGCGCAGAGCGGTCGCAGGGTTCCGATTTGAAGGGGAAGGCGCTGCGGATGTACCGCATCGCCATGAGGAACGACCCCAACATGGCGCCGATCGACCTGAGCGGCTTCGAGCGCGACATCGCGGCGTATCAGGAGGGAATCCAGGAAGAGCGCTCCCGGGAGTACGCGGCGGCGGTGGCGGCACAGGCGGGTCGCGAGGCGTGGTGGCAGGCCCATCAGGAACGGGTCGCGGAGCAGCGCACCGCCGCGTACGCATCCGCCAACCAGGAGTCGAGCACCGTTGCGCCGTCCGACAGCGGATTCCTTTCCCGGATGCTCCTGGCGCTGAGCGAATCGAACGACATCGGCGCGATGGCCGACGCGAACTCGAGGGCCGGCATGCGGCTCGAATCGCAGATGCGCGCCGAGGCGCAGTGGAACACCTTCCGCCACGACCTCGATCGGGTGTTTCAGGTCGGGCCCAGGTACTGACCAACGCCAAGGCCGTGCGCGCGGCGCGGCGCAGCGCGCGTCAGCGCGCGTCGTTGTATTCCTCGAGCCACGCCATCTGGATCGCCTCGAGGACCTTCTCGTTCGACAGCTTCGGGTCGCCGCCGAAACCCTCGAGCGCGCAGACGTGGCGATGGAGGTCGGTGAAGCGCACGGTGAGCGGCTCGACCCCCCGAAGCTTCTCGCAGAGCCGCAGGCCGATCTCCTCCGCGTCGTTCCAGTCGAGCTTCATGGCGGTCGCCTCCTTCCTCGCGGCCGGCGCGGCGCGGAACCCCTCGCCGAGGTCGCCGCACTCCTTCTTCGCGTCCGACTTCACATCCGGCCCGGACGCGGGCGCGCCGCGCCGGATCGTCACGACCTTGCGGCCGCCCTCCAGCGCAGGCGCAGACGCAGACGCCGTTGCGGCTGCCGCGAACGTCGTCGCCTCCTGCGGGCGCGCCGTCGCCGCCGGGGCCGCGAGCACCTCCTCGACCGTCCTGCCGGCGACCACCCGCTGCGCCACCTCGCTCATCACGACTCCGGCGAGCGGCACCGTCGCGGCGACGAACCGATCGTAGGCCGCCTTCAGCTCCTTCACCGGCGCGGCCGGAAGCGCCGCGCGCACCTGCGCCGCCGCCGCGTCGATCTCCGCGACCGCGGCCGCGTCGAGCCCGTGCGCGCCGTCGGCCAGCACCTTCGCCGTCGAGTCGAGCATCGTCCTGCACTCGTTCTCTAGGTCGATCCGCTGGTGCGCTTCGAAATCCTGGCGCGCGTAGCGGAACGACTCGTCGACCATGCGCGCGACCTCGTCGTCGGTGAGGCCGTAGCTCGGGACGACCTCGATCGACGCCTCGATCGAGGTGAAGCGCTCCTTCGCGTGCACGGTGAGGACGCCGTTCTCGTCGATCAGGAAGCGCACGTCGACGCGCACCATGCCGGCGGCCAGCGGCGGCAGCCCGCGCAGCTTGAAGCGGCCGAGGCTGCGGCAGTCCTTCACGAGCTCGCGCTCGCCCTGGACGACGTGGAGGTCGATCGCCGTCTGGTTCGCCACGTGGGTCGTGAAGGTGTCGGAGGCCTGTGCCGGGATCGGCGTGTTGCGCATCACGATCTTCGCCGCCGCGCCGCCGAACGTCTCGAGCCCGAGCGAGAGCGGGATCACGTCGAGCAGCAGGAGGTCGCGCGCGCCGCCGGAGAGCACGTCGGCCTGCACCGCCGCGCCGAGCGCGACGACGAGATCGGGATCGAGCCCGGTGTAGGGCTTGCGCCCGAAGAACTCGGCGACGCGCCGCCGCACGACCGGCACGCGCGTCGAGCCGCCGACCAGCACGACGGCGCGCAGGTCGGCGTTCGAGAGGTCGGCGTCGGCGAGCGCCCGCCGGCAGCACTGCAGCGTGCGCTCGACCTCGGGGGCGATCAGCGCCTCGAACTCCACGCGCGTGATCGTGTCCTCGAGCCGCCGATCGTCGCGTTCGTCGACGACCGCCCACGTCACGGCGTCGCGCTCGCTGAGCTCGATCTTCGCCTGCTCGGCCGCGAGCTTCGCCGCCTGCAGCAGCGACGGGTCGGCCGCCTCGCCGGCCGGCAGCCGCGCGAGCAGCCGCTGCATCAGCTTGCGGTCGAAGTCGTCGCCGCCGAGCTGCGTGTCGCCCGCGGTCGAGCGCACCCGGAAGATCCCGTCGCGGATCTCGAGCACGCTCACGTCGAAGGTGCCGCCGCCGAGGTCGTAGACGGCGACGCAGCCCGACTTCGTGCGGTCGAGGCCGTAGGCAAGCGCGGCGGCCGTCGGCTCGTTGACGATGCGGACGACCTCGAGCCCCGCGAGCTTGCCGGCGACTCGCGTCGCCTGGCGCTGCGCGTCGTCGAAGTAGGCGGGGACGGTGATCACCGCCTTGCTGACCGGCCGTGCGAGCACACGCTCGGCGCGCGTCTTGAGCTCGCGCAGGATCAGCGCGGAGAGCTCCTCCGGCCCCATCACGCGATCGCCGACCTTGACCTTGGCGAGCTGGCGCTCGTCGGCCACGACCTCGTAGGGGAGCGAGCGGCGCTCCGCGTCGGAGAGGTCGGCCATGCCGCGGCCCATCAGCCGCTTGATCGAGTAGACGGTCGAGCGCGGGTGGTCGACGGCGAGCGAGCGCGCCTCGCGTCCGACGACGACGCGTCCGTTCGCCAGCGTCACGACCGACGGCACGAGCGGATCGCCCGACTCGTCGCGGATCACCTCGGGACCGGCGGGCGTGAAGCGGGCGATCAGGCTGTTGGTCGTGCCGAGATCGATCCCGACGATGAACTCGCCGGCCGCGGTCGCCGCGCCGCTCACGCGCTCTCCTTCTGGTGCGCCGCCTCGCGCAGGTCGCGCAGGAGGCCGCGGAAGTAGGCCATCACGTTCAGCGTGCGGCGCAGGCGGTCGAGAGCGGCGGCCCGCTCGCCGTCCGAAGGCAGCGCCGCGAAGCCGCGCGCGAGCTCGGCAGCGAGATCGGCGATCTTCCGCTCGAACCGGCCGCGCGTCCGCGCGAGCTCGGCGTCGCCGCCCGAGAGCGCCTGCTCGAGCTCCTCGCGCTCCTCGAGCATCTCGTCGAGGAATCCGGCCGGCACCGACTTGTCCTCGGTCGCCGTGCGGCCGCCTTCGAGCCGCAGCAGGTACTCGCCGCGCCGGTAGGGATCCCTGAGCACGCCGTAGGCCTCGTTGACCTGCGCGGCCGCGAGCACGGCGAAGGCGCGCTGGCATCCTTCCCCCACGCGCCCCACGTGATCGGGGTGGAGGTCGCGGCCGAAGTCGACGAGCCGCCGCTCGAGCAGCGCCTCGTCGACGTCGAAGCCGCGCGGCAGCGCCAGGGTGGCGAAGTGGTCGCGGTGAGGGTCGGGCGGCTGGAACGAGCCGCACTCGCGGCAGCGCTGCGGGTTCTGAAGCGGCCGCGAGCACTGCCGGCAGACCGGCGCCACGGCTCCCATCAGGCCGAGAACGAGGCGCCGCAGCCGCAGGTGCCGCTGGAGCCCGGGTTCTTGAAGACGAAGCCGCGCTGCGAGAGGTCGTCGTTGAAGTCGACCTCGGTCCCTTCGAGGTAGAGGTAGCTCTTCGGGTCGACGAAGAGGCGCAGGCCGGCCGACTCGAAGATCTCGTCGCCGCGCGCGGGCCGCGGCTCGAGGTTCATGACGTAGGAGAAGCCGGAGCAGCCGCCTCCCTTCACGCCGAGCCGCAGTCCCGACTCGGCGCCGAGGCTCTTCTGCTCCAGGACCCGGCGCACCTCGCGCGCGGCCTTCTCGCTGACGCTGATCGACATGGTCGTCGTCCGGGCGGCGCGGTTCAGCGCTGCTCCGCCGGCGCGGGGGCGACCGCGTGGTCCGCCTTCTTCTTCTGGTAGTCGGCGAGCGCGGCGCGGATCGCGTCCTCGGCGAGCACGGAGCAGTGCACCTTCACCGGCGGCAGCGCGAGCTCCTGGACGATGTCGGTGTTGCGGATCTTCAGCGCCTCGTCGACCGTCCGCCCCTTCACCCACTCGGTGGCGAGGGACGAGGACGCGATCGCCGAGCCGCAGCCGAAGGTCTTGAAGCGGGCGTCCTCGATGACGCCGCGCTCGTTCACCTTGATCTGCAGGCGCATCACGTCGCCGCACTCCGGCGCCCCCACGACTCCGGTCCCGACGCCGGGATCGTTCTTGTCGAGGGAACCCACGTTGCGCGGGTGGCTGTAGTGGTCGAGCACTTTGTCGCTGTAGGCCATGGTTCTTCCTCTCGGTCAGTGTCCTGCCGTCGGAGTCCAGCGGACGTCCTTCAGCGCGACGCCCTCCTTCGCCATCTCGTAGAGCGGCGACATGTCGCGCAGCCGCTTCACCGCGGCCACGACCCGCTCGCCGGCGAAATCGATCTCCTCTTCCGTCGTGAAGCGGCCGATCCCGAAGCGGATCGACGTGTGGGCGAGGTCGTCGCCGACGCCGATCGCGCGCAGCACGTAGGAAGGCTCGAGGCTCGCCGACGTGCAGGCCGAGCCCGACGAGACGGCGAGCTCGCTCATGCCCATCATCAGCCCCTCGCCCTCGACGTAGGCGAAGGAGACGTTCAGGTTGCCCGGGAGCCGCTGCGTCGGGTGCCCGTTCAGGTAGACCTCGTCGAGCTCGCTCGAGATCTTCTTCCAGAGCTTCTCCCGGAGCTTCGTCAGCCGCTTCGTCTCCGGCTCGAGCTCCTGCCCGCAGAGCTCGCACGCCATTCCCAGCCCGACGATGCCCGGGACGTTGAGCGTGCCCGAACGCATGCCGCGCTCGTGACCGCCGCCGTCGAGGATCGGGGCGAGCCGCACGCGCGGATTGCGGCGCCGCACGTAGAGCGCCCCGACGCCCTTGGGTCCGTAGATCTTGTGCGCCGAGAGCGAGAGGAGGTCGATGCCCATCTTCTCGACGTCGACCGGGATCTTGCCGACCCCCTGCGTCGCGTCGGTGTGGAAGAGGACGCCCTTCGCCTTGCAGGTCCGGCCGATCGCCTCGATCGGGTGGAGCGTGCCGATCTCGTTGTTCGCGGCCATGAGCGTCACGAGGACCGTGTCGGGGCGGATCGCCTTCTCGACCGCTTCGGCGCTCACCATGCCGTGGCGGTCGACCGCGAGGTAGGTGACCTCGCAACCGTCCTGTTCCAGCCGCTTGCAGGTGTCGAGCACCGCCTTGTGCTCGGTCGTCGCCGTGATGACGTGGCGCCCCTTCTCGCGGTACATCTCGGCGACGCCCTTGATGGCGAGGTTGTCCGACTCGGTCGCGCCGCTCGTGAAGACGATCTCCTTCGGCTCGGCGTGGATCAGCTCCGCGATCTGCGCGCGCGCCGCCTCGACCGCCTTCTCCGCCTCCCACCCGAACGAGTGGTTGCGGCTCGCCGCGTTTCCGAACTTCTCGCGGAACCAGGGGAGCATGGCCGCGAGCACGCGCTCGTCCATGGGCGTCGTCGCCTGGTTGTCGAGGTAGATCGGGAGCTTCATGGTTCCGTTCCTTGCGTCGCGCCGCACGTCCATCAGAAGCCGGGCGGCACCGGCGAGGCGAAGGCCTCGGCCAGCAGTTGGTCGAACGTCAGCTCGTCGAGGACTTCCTGGATCCTGCGGTGGACTCGTCGCAGCGGCGTCTTCATCGTGCAGGTCGACTCGATCTGGCAGAGCGAAGGCATCGCCGGCTGCGCGCTCGCGGCCGACGACGGAACGCACTCGACGAGGCGCATCTCGCCCTCGAGCGCGCGCACGAGCTGGCCGATCGAGAGCTCGTCCGGAGCGACGGCGAGCTCGTAGCCGCCGTGGACTCCGCGCGCCGAGCGCACGAATCCCAGGTGCGTCAGATCCTTCAGGATGTTGGCGAGGATCGAGCCCGGGATCCGGGTCGCGTCGGCGAGGACTCGGGCGCTCACGGGCGCCGCGGCGAACCGCGAGGCGAGGTGCGAGATCGCCAGGATCGCGTAGTCGAGCCGTCTCGAGAATCGGAGCATCGAGTCCTTGAACGCCTCTTTAAGCCGTGCCTCGCCCGCGACTTACCGCGTGGGGCCGCGTGGCGTCGAATCCGTAGTGAATCAGGGCGATATCTCTAATCGTCCCGGATCACCCGGGCAAGCAGGAAATCGTACGGTTCCAGTACGAGTTTCCCGAGCCGCGCCGTTTCAGGTCGGACGAAGGCGCTCGCAAGGCGCGACGAGCCGCTGCTCGAGCTCGGCAGTTCGCGCGAGGAGCTGATCGAGCTCCAACCGGCGCGCGGCGGCCGCAGGGCTCGCGTCGCCGACGAGGTTCACGAGGACGTTCCAGCCCGCACAGCGCACTCCCGACCGCAGCAGCGTCGCGCCGCTCCCGCCGTCGGTCGCCAGATTCGGGTTGAGCGCCGACGCGACGCCATCGAGAAGCTCCATCGCCTCGCGGCAGATGCGCGCCGTGCGCATCGGAACCTCCGCCGCATCCAGCGTCGAGCTCCGGATCGCCACGTCGCGCGCCGCTCGCTCTGCGTCGGTCGCCTGAGGGAACTTGCGCGCCTGCCGGACCGCCTCGAACGACGCGGCATCCGCGTCGGCGAGCGCCGCGAGCCGGGCCGCGCACTCGAGCAGCCCACGCTCCACCGGCTCGAGCACAGCCTCGTGCTCGACCGTTGATTCCCTGCGCTTCATCGAGAAGCGGACCGCCATGCAGCCGAGCGCCGCGCCGAGCGCGCCGCAGAGCGCCGCGACGCTGCCGCCGCCGGGCGTCGGAGTCCGGGCCGAGACGAGCTCGAGGAGACGCGCGAACGTCTCCTGCGCGAAGGGGCGCTCCGTCGTCACCGCGAGCTGCGCTGGCGGCCGCCCGAGGCCGCGATGATGGCGAGGATCTTCAGGAGCTCGACGATCGCCGCCGCCGCGGAGGCGACGTACGTCCACGCGGCTGCGCCGAGGACTTTCCTCGCGCCGGTGATCTCGTCTCCGACCAGGACCCCGGCGTTGCCGAGGAGCCGCATCGCGCGCCGCGAGGCGTCGATCTCGACCGGCAGCGTCACGAGGCTGAAGACGACCACGCCCGCGAGCCCGACCGCCGCGCCGTAGAGCAGCGTCACGCCGAACGACGAGCGCACGAAGCACGAGAGCAGGAGTCCGATCGGCAGGAGCAGCGTGCCCATGCGGGAAAGGACGCTCACCGCCGGGACCATCTTGCTGCGCAGACCGAGCCAGACATAGGCGTCGGCGTGCTGGAGCGCGTGGCCGGTCTCGTGCGCCGCGATGCCGAGCGCCGCGACCGATCGGCCCGCGTAGACCGGTTCGGAGAGGCGCAGCGTCTTCGACGTCGGATCGTAGTGGTCGGTCAGGAAGCCGCGCGCCGCTTCGACCCGCACGTCGTCGATCCCGCGCGCCTTCAGCAGCAGTTCCGCGACCTCGGCGCCGCTCATCCCCGATTGCGTCGGAACGCGCGAGTAGCGCTTGAACGCCCCCTGCACGCGCGCCTGCATGGCGAGCGCGAAGGCGAAGGCCGCGAGCGGCAGCCAGAGCGTGAAGAGCGGATCGCCGGGCGGGAGGAAGTAGCCGAAGCCTCCGAAGCCGCTCCACTGCAAAAGCACGAGTGCACTCATGTCGCTTTTCGAGACCGATCGCGTCACCGTGGCGCGGGCCGCGCGGTCTCTCTCCTGAGGCCCTGAAAACTCACGCGAGCGCGGGCGCAACGGCGGTGCCGCGCTCGCGCGCGCGAAGATCGGCGGCAGTATACGAGGCTCGATGCTCGACCCCGGCGACCTCTACCTCGACCACAACGCGACCTCGCCGCTGCTGCCCGAGGTTCGATCGGCGATGGCGCGGGCGCTCGAGCTCGACCTCGTGAACCCGTCGAGCCCCCACCGCGCCGGCGAGCGCAGCCGGCGCGCGCTCGAATCGGCGCGCGCGTCGGTCGCCGAGCTCCTCGGCGCGAGCGGCGACGAGCTCCTCTTCGCGTCGGGAGCGACCGAGGCGAACCACCTCGCGCTCTTCGGGGCGCTCGCGCCTCGATTCGCCGGGAGCCACGTCGTCGTCAGCGCGATCGAGCACTCCTCGGTGCTCGACGCCGCGCGTCTGCTCGAGGAGCTCGGGGCCGGCGTCGCCGTCGTGCGGCCCGATCGCGACGGGACGGTCGCGGTCGACGCGATCGTCGCCGCGCTGCTCCCCTCGACGCGGCTGGTGGCGCTGATGGCGGCCAACAACGAGACCGGGGTCGTCCAGCCGGTCGCGCAACTCGGACGTCTGCTCCACGAGCGCGGGATCTCGTTCCACGTCGACGCGGCGCAGGCGATCGGCCGCGTGCCGTTCGACGTCCATGCCCTTCGCGCGACGACGATCGCGCTGAGCGCCCACAAGCTCGGCGGACCGGCCGGCGTCGGCGCGCTCTTCCTTCGCCGCGGGCAGCGGCTCGCGCCCTTCCTGCGCGGCGGCCGGCAGGAGCGCGGGCTTCGCGGCGGCACCCACAACCTGCTCGGCATCCTCGGATTCGAGGCGGCGGCGCAGGCGGCTCGCCGCGACGGCGACGCGCCGCTCGGCCTGGTGCGCGACGAGTTCGAGCGCGAACTCCTGCGCCGGCGGCCCGACGCGCAGATCGTCGGGAGCGGCGCGGCCCGGCTGCCCAACACGAGCGCCGTGACCTTTCCGGGCGTCGACGCGGCGCGCCTGCTGCTCGAGCTCAGCCGCCGCGGCCTCCACGCCTCGATGGGGTCGGCCTGCCAGTCCGGCTCCCCCGAGCCCTCGCACGTCCTGCGCGCCATGGGCCGCAGCGCCGCGGAAGCGCGAGCGACGCTGCGATTCAGCTTCGGAAGCGGCCACCGGAGCGCCGACGCCCGCCAGGCGGCCGAGCGCGTCGCCGCGGCGGCCGCCGGACTCGACCACCGCACCCCGGGATCCTGAGGCGGAATCAGTATCTTTTTCGAAAGGAAGAGCCTCGACCGCCTTCGCGTCCAAGAGGCTCCTCCATCGTCCGAGGGAGTGGAGTCCCATGTCGCGCGCCCCGCTCGTGCTCGCCGTCGCCGCGGTCGTCATCCTCGGCGCGCTCGGCTGGATCGCACACGTCTTCCTGCGCGCCGACCCGCCGCAGGTCGAGCCGGGGCGCGGAGCGGCGGGGATGACCGCCCGCAACGAGGAAGCGCCGCTCCCCGCCGTCGCGCCGGTGGATGGCGGCGCAGTGGCCGCCGCGCCGACGCGAACGGTCGAGCGGACCGAGGAGGCGAGGCCGACGGCGCCTGCTCCGGCCGAGCCGCAGGGTCCCTCCGGGTCGATCGTGGGCCGGGTCCTGGACCAGAGTGACCAGCCGGTGCCAGCCACCGACGTCGAGCTGATGCGCGGCCCAACGATGGCCGCGCGGACGCGCGCCCTCATGATGGCGACCGGGCACAAGGTCGAGACCGACGCGTTCGGCGCCTACCGGTTCGAGTCGGTCGAGCCGCACGACGACTACATCGTCGCCGCGAGCCACGCCGAATTCGGGAGCTCTGAGATCGGCCCGGTCGTCGTCTCCGATCGAAAGGAGGTGCGCGTCGGCGACTTGAAGCTCACGGCCGGCGCCCACGTCGAAGGGCTGGTGACCAGCAACGGCCGCCCGGTCCAGGACGCGGTCGTCACGCTCGCCAACTCGATGGACCGGATCCGCCGGCTCCAGCCCGACGTTTTCAGGGGGCGCGACGGCGATGCCGGCTTCGCGCCGTTCGAGATCGGGACGCGCACCGACGGCGCCGGCCACTACGAGTTCAGCTCGGTCCCGATCGACAGCTTCGAGATCACCGCCTTCGCGGTCGGTCTCGCGCGCGTCTCGAAGACCTCGCAGGCGAGCCTCTTCGGCGGGAGCTCGCGCGACCATCGCATCGACTTCGAGCTCACTCCCGGGCTCAAGATCCTCGGCCGCGTCGTCGACGAGGCGCACAACGGCATCGAGGGGACGACGGTCGAAGCCACGATCGCGAGCCAGAGCTTTCGCTGCGAAGGCGAGACGATGTCGGACGACGGCGGCCGCTTCGAGCTCGAAGGACTCGCGCCGGGCCAGTACTTCCTCGCCGTCTCGCGCGAGGGCTACAGCTCCGGCAACCGGGCCCAGGTCGAGGCGGGGACGATCGACCTCGAGATCGTCCTGCGCGTGCAGGGCGGCGTGAGCGGGATCGTCGTCGACGAGGCGACGGGCACGCCGATCCCCGCGTTCCGGCTCGACGTGCTGCAGAGCTTCAAGGGCCGCGGCCCGGTGATCGCGAAGGAACGCCTGCCGTTCCAGGACTCGAGCGGCCGGTTCGAGATCGTCGGCCTCGACCCCGGCGTCTACTCGATCCAGGGCCGCGCGAAGGGCTACGCCGACAGCTGCTCCGACGAGTTCGAGGTCGCGCGCGGCGAGACGACGCCGTCGGTCCGCGTCGCCCTCAACCAGGGCGGGGGCGTGACCGGCACGGTGGTCGACGGCCGCGGCAAGCCGGTGAGAGGCGCGCAGGTGATCCTGCGCGACAACGGGACGGTCGACAATCCGCTGCGCGACGCGCTCGGCCGCTTCGCCGATGGCGGCCCGGAAAAGAAGGGGAAGAGCAAGGCCGACGGCAGCTTCCGCATCGAGCTGGTCGTGCCGGGGACCTACCAGGTGGCGGTCCGCCATCCCGACTTCGCGCCGTTCGAGCGCGACGACGTCGAGGTGACGAAGGGCGAGACGAGGCCGATCGGCGCGCTCGAGCTCTTGGTCGGCGGCCGGATCAGCGGCCACGCCTACGACTTCGACGGGAAGCCGCTCGTGAGCGCCGCCGTCGTCGCCGTCCGGGCCGACGGCCTCTACCGCCGCGTGCTCTCGAGCAACGAAGGGTTCTACGAGGTCACCACGCTGCCCGCGGGCGACTACACCGTCTCGATCAACAGCTTCCAGACCGACCCGCCGATCAATTCGCTGCAGTCGCTGGTCTACGCGCGCAACAGCCAGCAGAAGCGCCAGCTGGTCGACGGCGACGACCTCACCGTCGATCTGCGCCTGACGCGCCAGAAGTGACCGGCCGGTCGGGGCTCCCGCGCAGCAGGTCGGCGGGAAGCTCGACCGCCGCGCCGGCCGGCGCCGGGCGGGCCCGCGCCGGGTAGCTCTCGAGGACGTAGGCCTTCCAGTCGCGCTCGAGCTCGAAGAAGCTCTTCCCGTAGACGGCGCGCAGCGCCTCGCGCAGCTCGACCTTCTCCTTCAGCTTCACCATGAGCTCGGCCACGCGCTTCGCATCGATCGTGATCAGCCAGTCTGCGACCGACCAGGCGAAGGAGTGGTCGGAGCCGCGCAGCTGGTCGGTCCGCTTGGCGCAGAGCTCGGCGAGCGAGGGGTTCTTCCCGGCCTGCACCGCGAGCAGCACGTCGCGCGGCCAGTTCTGCCCGCCGAAGTCCTCCTCGCGCTCCTCCTGGTTGCACGAGTTGTCGGCCGCGAGGAAGTAGCGCATCTCGAAGCAGTGGGCGAGCCCCTCGTCGAGGAAGCCCTGCGAGTAGAGCCATTCCTTGAGATGGAAGACCGACTCGAGCAGGTGGGTGACGTGGTGAGTCACGTGCCGGTCCATCGCCAGGTCGTCGGGGAGCGAGGCGCGGTCGGTCCAGGTGACCAGGATCGAGGGGTCGCCCGCCAGCTTCGCGGCCGTGTCGGAGGCCATCGCCAGCAGCACCTCGCTCGCCTTCGCCATGTTCTTCAGCCGCTCGAAGATCAGCACGTGGTGGCGCCGGTTGCGCATGCGCGAATCGTCGATCGAGAAGAGCTTCTCGAAGTCGGCGTACATCCCCTCGAGTCGGCGGGCGAACAGGTGCGCCGCCGCGTGGCCGTCGAGGTCGCGCCGGCCGCGCGTCCGGTAGCGCGGCGCCTCGAAGCCGACGACGAAGTGGTCGCTCTCGACCCAGACGAGGCGGGTCGAGAGCTGCAGGTCGACGGCGCGCCGCTCGGCGAGCCAGCGCTCGCGCTCCAGCCGGGTCGCCGCGAGCTCCCGCTCCGCCGCCTCCTTCAGGTCGGCGCGGCGGCACTTCGGGCAGGGCAGGAACTCGGCGCCGCGCCCCGCCTTGTCTCCCTCGAAGAACGCCGAGCAGAAGCGGCTCTGCGCCTCCGCCTCGGCGCGCGGCGCGAACCAGGGATTCGCCACGCGCCCGGTCGTCTTGCAGGCGCCGCAGAGATCGGCGGGCGAGGACTGGCGCGCGTCCTCCGACGCGAGAGTCAGCCCGAGGAAGAGAGTCGCCGAGAGCGCACCGGCCATGCGCTCAGGATATCGCCGGCTCCATCTCGCGGCGCCGCGCCGGCGCCTCGCCGAGCTCGATCGAGACGTCGCGCCGGCCGGCGCGCCGCGCGAGGAGCGAGAGCTTGAAGCCCAGCCGCCTCGCCACGCGCCGCGCCAGCACCAGCTCCTCGAGCCCGGTGCCGCGCGCGATCGCGCCGAGCCGTCCGACTCTCAGCTTGAGGGCGCGGCCGTCGCTGCGCACGCGCAGCCGGACGATCTGCGGCCGCTTCTCGCGTGGAGGGCTCGAGCGTGCGACCGCCGCGAAGGTGGCCCAGAGGAGCGTGCGCAGCGCGTCGGGATCGCCGTCGACCCACGGCAGCGAGCCGCGCTTGAGCGTCAGGCGCGGCGAGGGGAACTCGCGCTCGATCGCCGCGAAGGCCTGCCGCGCCAGCATCGAGACGTCGCACGGCCGCGCACGGCCGTCGCCGCGGTCGCGCGAGGCGTCGGTCTGGACGCCGCGGCGCGCCCCGCTCAGGATCGTCTCGAGGTGGCTGATCACCTCGTTCGCGCCGCCGACCGCCTCGTCGAGCTCGGCCGACAGCCGCGGCGCTTCTCGCTCGAGATGGAGGAAGAGGCTCTTCAGGAAGGCCAGCGGCCGATGAACCTCCTCCTCGACCCGGGCCACCTGTTCGCGCAGCCGCCGGCGATCGCGCGCGAGCCGGCTCTGGTCGGCGAGCATCCTGCAACCGAAGCGCAGGAGCGGCGAGCGCGGCGGCGCCATGCTCTGCGGCGGACGCGGCTGCGGCTCGACCGGCTTCTCCGCCTCCTTCAGCTCCGGCCGCGAAGGCGGCGGAGGCGGCGGCTCGCGCGAGATCGCCACGTCGACGGCGCCGAGCAGATTGGGCAGCGTGACCCCCGAGTTCCCGAGCAGGAACTCGCCGTGGATCCGCGTCGCGGCCCGCCGGAGCAGCTCGCCGACGCCGCGCGCGATCTCCTCGCCGCGCGTCGCGTCGGTCTCGAACGAGGCGAACCTCCCGGAACCGAGCGCCGCCTCGAGATCGACCGACGCGAGCCGCGTCGTCGCGTCGCGGCGATTGAGCAGCAGCACGCCCGGCACCTCGCTGCGCCCCGCCTCGCGCACCCGCTCGAGGAACCAGGCGTAGGCGACCACGTCGTCGCGCAGCCGCTCCCGCCGCGAGTCGGCGACGAAGATGACGCCGTCCGCGGCGGCGATCGCGCAGGTGGCGAGGTCGCTGTCCGCGTCGACCGGATCGATCTCGCGCACCTCGACGATGAGGCGCGCCGTCGGCTCGCCGAAGATCACCGTCGGCAGCGACACGAGCGTGCGCGTGGGGACGATGCTGCGATCCCCCAGCCGCTCGCGCAGGCGGTCGAGCGTGGCCGACTTGCCGGCCTGCGTGGGACCGCAAAGAACGAATCGCAGCGTCAGTTCACGCTGCTTCGGGTCGAACGCTGCCATCGCACCGCCTCGCCGATCGGCCGGTGAAGACCCGATGCGTCGCCGCCCCACCTGGCACCGGACGGACGCCCCACCCGCTCATCGGACGGCCTCGCCCTTCCCCCGAGCGATCGGTGCTCTCCCGCGCCGGGAAAAGGCTTCGCATCGAAGGAACGCGCTCGGATCAGCGGCTGCCCGGCGGCAGCTCGACGAGCAGCGTTCCGGGCCGCGCGCCGCGGCAGAGGGTCCAGAGTTCACCGGCCGCCGCCTCGAGCAGCGCGCGCGCCGGCGCGTCGGCGGGCAGCTTCGCTGCGCGCGAGCGCAGCTTCTCCGCGATCTCGCCGCCGAGCAGCGTCTCGCGCTCGAGCCGGTCGGCGAGCGCGTCGACGCAGTCGCGCAGCTCGCGCCGCGCGGCCTCGAGGTCGCGCGCCGGCGCGTCGATCCCCTCCGCGCAGGCGAGCAGGTCGGCGCGCAGCTCGGACGGGCTCCGTTGCGGCGGCTCGCTCGGATCCGCGGCGTCCGTCGGAGTCGATCGGCCCTGAGCCTCGAGCGCCTCGACGATCCCGCGCGCGAACGGGTCGTCGCGCCCGGCCATCGGCAGGCAGGGCAGTCCGAGCGACGCCAGCAGGTCGGCGCCGAGCCGCCCGCGCTCGAAGGGCGTCCGTCCGGCGAGCGCAAGCAGCGACTGGCGCAGCAGCGCCTCTTCCGCGGCGAGCAGCGACGCGAGCTCGTGGCCGCGGCGCAGCGATGTCGTGCGCTCGTCGCGTGGCGCGCGATCGGCCGGGACGATCCAGGTGGCGACGACGCGGCGCAGCGCGACGAGATCGCGCCGCGACAGCTCGATCCCGAGCCACCCCTCCGCCGGCGCCTGCGCGACGAGCGGCGCGGCGAACGACGCGTCGCTCACGCCGGGGAACAGGATCACCGGCTGCGACCAGGCGCGCGACTCGACGAAGACGCGGCGCAGCGCGAACCAGTCGATGGCCGCGCGCGGCGCACCGGTCCGCCGCGCGTAGATCCCGTGGTTGGCCCACGGCAGGCGCGGCTCGCTCGCCGCGTCCACGTCGGCGCGCATCGGAGCGAGCGCGTCCGCCCGCGCCCGGAACGACTCGACGAGCAGCTCGCGCGCGAGCTCGCCGCCGTGCTGCTCGCAGGCGCGCTCGAGCAGGCCGGCGCGCAGGAGCGGCAGATCGACCAGCAGGCCGCGCAGGTGGAGCGCCGGCGTCGGAGCCCACGGAGCGAGGGCCGCGAGCGCCTCGTCGAGCTGCTCCGTGCGAAGCTCCTGACGGAGCTCGGCGGCCGCGGCCTCCCGCGCCGCCGCCGACGGCGCCTCGAGCCGGACTCGCCACGCGTCGAGGCTCTGCGGCGGCTCCTGCGTCGGAACGAGGCAGAGCGCGACGACGCGGACGCAGCGCATCAGCGCGTTTCCGCGAGCGCTTTCACGAGCGGCGCGCTCCACTCGACGAGCGCGGCCGACTTCCGTGCCTGCGGCTGCGCCAGGAGCTCGAGCACCTCCGCGCCAGCCCTTCCCTTCGCGCGCCCTTCGGCGAAGGCGGCGCTCGCGGCGGGGAGGATCTCCTTCGCCGTCGCGCGCGAGCAGCTGCCGCTCCAGATCTCTTTCGTATCGAAGAGCGTCGCGCCCGCCGTCTTCGGGCCGGCGGTCAGGCCGCCGCGGCAGAAGAAGGTCCGGAAGCGGGCGTTCGCGGCGATCGGCGTGTCGGCGTTGATCTCCGCGACCACCACGTCCTCGAGCTCCGGCCATGGGAAGGCGGGCACCTTGCGATGGAGGTGGTCGAGGCGCAGCCAGCCCGCCTCGCCCGCGTGGAAGTCGCCGAGGAAGTGGACGTCGCCGCCTCCGCGCGCCGGGATCGCGGCGAGCAGGCGCGACGGCAGGCCGTGAGCGAGGACGAGCGCCGCCACGAGCCGCGCGCGGCCGAGCCGGGTGGCGGCCCCTTTCTTCATCGCCTCGGCCGCGTCGTTGGTGGCGTTCATCTCCTCGCGCGCGCGCCGACCGGCGAGCTCGTCGGCGGCGCGCACCAGAGCGAGGACGTCGCTCGCCTTGCCCTTGAGCTCGGCCGCCGCCTTGGCGATCTCCGGATCGTCGGGCTCCGCGCCTGGCAGCGCGCGCAGGTAGGGCTTGACCGGGCCGCCCGCCGCGCGCTTCAGCAACGTCGCCTTCCTCGCCGTGTCGTCGAAGCCGATCGAGTTCATCACGAGCACGTCGACCTGGACGGCAAGCGCGAGGTGCTTCTCGCCGGTCTGGTCGCGCAGGTCGACGCTCAGGAACCCTTCGTCGTCGATCCGCCACGACGTCACCGACTCGGGAGGGTCGGAGGTCACGGCCACGCGAACGGGGACCTGCGGCGGCAGGCAAAGGGGCGCGGCGAGCTTCACGTTGCAGTCGCGGTGGGCGCCGCTCGGCGCGAAGACGTCGAGCTCGGCGCGCACGCGCACGAGCCGCGCGTCGAGGTCGCCCGACCCGAAGGCGAGCGCGGCGGCGAGCGCGAGCGAGCTCACGTCTTCAGCCGCCCGCGGAACTCGACCGAGTCGACCTGCAGCGCCGTGGCGCTGCGCAGCTCGATGCCGTCGCTCTCCGGCGGCGTCGCCATCGCTCCGACGAGCTGGTAGACCCGCTCGCCGTCGAGCCAGACCTCGGCCGTTCCGCCCTGGCCGGAGGCGTCGGGCAGCCAGCGGACCTCGACGACGTGCCGGCAGGCGCGCTCGAGCCCGCGCGTCGCGAACTTCCCTTTCTTCGGCTCCGACTCGCCGAGCGCCGGATCGAAGAAGTGGGCGGCGAACTCGTTGAGGCCGCCGAACCAGCCGGCGAGCTCCGGCTCGAACGTCTCCCCCTGCGGTTCGTCAGGCCGGAAAAAGCCGACGCAGACGGCGCCGAGCCTGAGAGCGACGAAGTGCGGCGGATGGCGCTCCTCGATCGGCGAGTAGAGCTCGACCTTGAGCGACGCCGCCGTGCGCCGATCGAGCGGGATCCGGCGGACCGGCCCCTCCTCACGCGCGTCCATCCCACGATCGCCGCCGACGAAGAAGAGGCGGCCGTTCTCGACGCGCACCGAGTTGCCGGCCAGTCCGAAGGCGGCCCCCTCGTCGGGGCGATCGAACCGATAGAGGATACGCACGCTGCCGTCGCGCTCGACGACGCGCTCCGTGGCGTTCTTCGCGACCGCCTCGAGCGCCGCGCGCACGCGCGACGACTTCTTGAGCTCGGCGAGCGCCTCCTCGATCGCCCCCTTCCTGGCGAGCGCCGCCTGCCCGGCGACCGTGTCGCCGTAGCGCTGCAGCGTCGACCACTGCGCCAGCGCCGCCGCCGCGTCCTGGTCCTCGATCGCGGCGTCGAGCGCGTTCGACGCCGTGCGCGCCTTCGCCTCGCGCTCCTCGCGCCGCTTCGAGTCCGTCATCTTCTCGATGCCGCGCACGCGCCGCAGCACGTCGACCACCGGATCGGAAGGGAGGCGGTCGAGCGCCAGGTCGAGCGCTCCATGGTCCTTCTTGTCGCCGAGCCAGAAGAGCGCCGCGACGCGGCGCGCCTCCGACTCGCCCGCGGGCGCGACGTGCGGCCGGAGCGAATCGAGGTCGAGCTCTTCGACGTGCAGGCGCTCGCGCGCGCCGATCATGAAGGTCCCGTTGCTCCCCTCGGCGACGCGGCCCGTGACGGCGACGCCTTTCTGGTCGCGCAGCTTCACTTCGCTGCCGATCGCACGAACGAGCGCGGCGCGCGCGGCGGCGAGCGACGCGGCGACGTCGGCCACGCTCTCGCGCCAGGCGGCGGCGTCCTGCGTCGAGAGCCCTTCCGCGCCCTCGAGCGCCTTCTGCGCCGCGTCGACGCTGCGCGCGAGGAGCAGCGCCACGAGCCCCGACTTCCCCTCCACGTCGAGCAGGCGCTCGACCGCGGCGCGCTGCCGGTCCATGAGCCGGCGCGCGCGCGTCTCGGTCACCTTCGCGTCGTAGGCGGCCCACTCGGCGTCGAGCTCCGCCGGCAGCGCGTCGACGGCCGCGAGGGTGCGGGCCTGCGGTTCGAACTCCTTCGCCAGCTCCTCGCGGCGCCGGGCCCCTTCAAGATCGAGCTCGCCCTGCGCCACGAGCGCCGCGTCGGCGTCGGCCGCCGCGCGGATCGACTGCAGCAGGTCGCGCTGCCGCCGCCGGATCGAGAAGTCGAGCTCGTCGCGCCAGACCTGGACGAGGCTCGCGGCCGGCTCGCGCTCGATCTCGGCGCGCACGTTCTCCGGCCAGCCGCGCGCCAGCTCGTCGTCGGCGACGTCGGCCGCGACCGCGGCGCCGGCGGTCGAGAGGGCGTCGCGCGTCGCGGCGAGGCAGGCGGCCCGCTCGCGCGCGACGTGGCCGGCGAGCCGCTCGCGCGCGTCGTTCAGGCGCCCGTCGGCGAGCAGCCGCTCCATCTCGTCGGCGAGCTCGTCACGCTCGCGCAGGATGCGGACGCGGACCTCGCGCAGCACCCGCTGCGCCAGCGTCTCGAGCTCGCCGGCGTGACGCGCGAAGAGGCGGCGGCGGCTCTCCTCGACGTTCACGTCGGCGGCGGCGAGCGCCTCCTGCAGCTCGCCCGGCGCGAGCAGCGCGAGCCGGCGCGCGAAGCCGGCGTCGAAGGCGCGCTGGGCGCCGGCGAAGTCGGCGCGACGGAGCAGCTCGGCCGCCTCGCTTCGCGCGGCGACGGCGGCCGACTCGAGCTCTGCGTCGAACGCGGCGAGCGCCCGCGCCTTCAGGTCGACGCGCGCGAGGCCCGAGGCGACCGTGAGGGTGCCGTCGCGCTTGAGCTCGCCGATCCGGGCGAGCACCCGGGCCGGCGGCTGACGTCCCAGGTCGAGCTGACGGCCGAGCTCGGCGAGCAGCCCCTCCTCGTGGGCGCGGGCGTCGGCGACCGGGTCGCGGCGCTCGCCGCGCCCGTGCAGGAGGGCCACGCCGGTCACCCCCGCGATCACGAGCGCCGCGCTCGCGAAGAGCCACGGCTTGACGCGCGGCGGCGGCGGCTCGGCCGCCTCCTGCCACGAGAGGCCGACCGACTCGTCCTCGGCCGCGCCCGCCAGCTCGGCGCGCACGCGAGAGAGATCGGCGATCAGCTCGAGCGCGCTCGCGTAGCGGCGCTTCGCGTCCTTGGCGAGCAGCCGCGCGAGCAGGCGCGAGAAGCTCTGCGGCAGCGAAGGGTCGATCTGCTCGGGAGGCCGCGGCGCCGCGTAGAGGACGTCGTGGAGGATCTCGCCGACGTTGTCGCCGCGGAAGGGGGCCTCGCCGGTGGCGAGGTGGTAGAGCGTCGCGCCGAGGCTGTAGAAGTCGCTGCGCAGGTCGACGCGCCGGGGGCTCTTCACCTGCTCCGGCGACATGTACTGCGGCGTGCCGACCGTGATGCCGTCCTGCGTCAGCGAGCGGTCGCGGGTCGCGCGCGCCAGTCCGAAGTCGGAGAGCTTCACCGAGCCGTCCTTGGCGAGCAGGATGTTGCCCGGCTTCACGTCGCGGTGGATCACGCCGTGGCTCGCGGCGTGGCCGAGCGCCTCGGCGACGCGCTCGCCGATCAGCAGCACCTCGCGCAGCGGCAGCTTGCCGCGCTCGATCAGGAGCTGCTTGCAGCTCCTCCCCTCGACCAGCTCGAGGACGAAGAAGACGAGGTCGCCCGCCTCGCCGAAGTCGATCGAGCGCACGATCCCGGGATGGTCGAGCCGCGAGAGGACGCGCGCCTCCTTCATCAGGCGCGCGAGCGCGAGCCCCGGGTCGATCTGCTCGCGGCGGAGGACCTTGATCGCCACGAAGCGGCCAAGCTTCTCGTGGCGCGCACGGTAGACCGAGCTCGATCCGCCGGACCCGAGCAGCTCGAGGATCTCGTAGCCCGGGATCGGCTGCGAGAGTTCGCCCTTGCGCGAGGAGTTCAACGCTCGCTCCTCACTTCGACGTCCCGCCGGAGGCCGCGCACTCGCGGCGCACCTCCTGGTCCAGGAGCTCGGCCGGAGTGGCGAGCGCGGCGAACGCCTTCGCGTGGGCGCCGTTCGCCTCCGGGCTCATCGGACTCACGATGCCCTTGGGCCACGCGTCGCGCAGCGCCGCCAGGAACTTCAGGAAGTCGGCCGGCCGGCGGCGGATCAGGTGGTCGAGCACGACCATCGACTTGGCGACCTCGTCCGGCGTGATCGTCGAGAGGTCGCGCTTGAGGATCGGACCGAGCGGCGGGTCGCGCCGCTCCGCCATCGCGCGCTTCGCGTCCTCGAACCACGACGCCCTCGAGAGCAGGTCCTCCTTGCGGACGCCGTCCGAGCCGTAGCGCTTGCCGGAGATGCAGGAGATCACGTTCTTCGACAGTACGGCGTGCTCGAGCCACGCGGCGTAGCCCTCGTCGAGCCAGGTCGGCAGGAACTTGAAGTTGTAGCCGTGGCGGTTGAGCAGCACGTGGCCGAGGTGATGGATCGTGTGGGCGGTCGTGTGGTCGAGGCCGCGCGGGCCCTTGCACGTGGCCGACGTCCCGATCGGGTCCCACCAGTAGAAGCCCTCGACCTTGGCGACCCCTTCGGCCCAGCGGCGGTCGACCTTCTTCTCGTCCTCGGCGAAGGCGTGGGCGAAGAGGCCGAAGTCGGCGTGCGTGTCGACGACCAGCGCCAGGACCTTCTGCCCGCCGAGCCAGGCGAGGTCGCTCGAAGACTCGGAGAGGGAGGTCGCCGCGATCCCGTAGCCGCGCTCGCAGGTGTCGCGGAGCTGGCCGGTGTACTTGGCGCCGAACGCGGTCGCCGCGACGACGTGGTCGCCGCTCGCGGTCTTGAGGTCGATCGTCGCGCGCGTGGCGAAGCTCCTGGCTCGACGGCGCGCCGTCTCCTCCGTCGCGGGGATCCAGTCGTTGCCGAGCGGCACCAGGCCTCGCGCCCGCTTCGCGTCGTCGCCCGAGACCCACTTGCCGTCGAGCTGCTCGTCGCCGCGCTCGAGGTGCTCCTTCTCCTCGGGGGTGACCCAGCGGCCCGAGTAGGGCACGAGCCCGCGCTCGCGCATCCGCGCCTCCTCGGCGGCGCGGACGAGCAGGTCGCGCTCGGCCGGAGCCATCCAGCGGCCGTCGTGCTTCACGCGGCCGCGGGCGAGGTTGGCGCCGTCGTGGGCCGGATCGACGGCGAGCGTCTTGTCGAGCAGCCGCTCGCGCTCCTTCTTCAGTCCCTTCGAGCCGGCGAACTCGGCGAGCTCGAACCACTGCGGCGCCGTCGCTCCGTCCTTGAGCTTCGCCTCGCGCTCCTTCAGCTCGTCCTGCGGCGCGAGCCCCTTCTCGACGCTGGCGATCCGGCTCTTCTCGATCGTCTGGCGGCCGAAGGGAGTCTCGATCGTCACGCCTTGATCGTTCTCGGAAACGATCTTGCCTTCGATCGTGCCGCCGGCCTTCAGACGGACGACGTCGGCGCGCGCGGCGCCGCCGCCGGCGGCCGCCCATAGAAACGCGAATGCGATCGCCGACGCGACTCGCCGCGGTCTCAAGGGCGCTCCCCGTCGGCGCCGGTGGGAGCCTTGGCATCCTGCGGCTCGTCCGGCTCGTCGGCCGCGTCGCCCTCTTCCGCGGTATCGGCCTGCAGCTCGCCGCCCTCGCCGGCCGGCACCGGCCGCCCGTCCGAGCCGATGGCGTACTTCTCGAGCTTGCGCTGCAGCGCGAAGCGGCTGATGCCGAGGATCTCGGCCGCGCGGCTCTTGTTGCCGCCGGCGTCCTCGAGCGCGCGCCGGATCTCGCTGCGCTCGAGCGCCTCGACCCGCCCCATCAGCCCCTCGCGCGTCGACGCCTCCTGCGGCGCCGCGAGCGCGCGGCGGATCCGCTCCGAGAGGCGGTCGAGCGTGATCGGGTCGTCCGCGAAGGTGATGAGCATGCGGATCTCGTTCTCGAGCTCGCGCACGTTGCCGGGCCAGTGGTAGGCGCAGAGCGCGTCCATCACCTCGGAGCGCATGCGCATCGCGCCGCGCCCCGTCTCGCGCCCGAACCGCTTCATGAAGGTGTCGACGAGGAGCGGCACGTCGTCCTTGCGGTCGCGCAGCGGCGGCAGGTGCATCGGCAGGACGTTCAGCCGGTAGAGCAGGTCCTCGCGGAAGACCGCCTTGGTCACCAGCTCGGCCAGGTCCTTGTTCGAGGCCGAGATGACGCGGACGTCGACGCGCACCGGCTCGCGGCCGCCGACCGGCCGGAACTCGCCCTCCTGGAGGAAGCGCAGCAGCTTCTTCTGCACGTCGGGGCTCATGTCCCCGACCTCGTCGAGGAAGAGCGTCCCCTTGTGCGCCATCTGCAGCAGCCCCTTCTTGCTCTGGCGCGCGCCGGTGAACGCCCCGCGCTCGTGGCCGAAGAGCTCGCTCTCGAGCAGCGTGTCGGGCAGCGCGGCGCAGTTCTCGGAGACGAAGCGGTTCTGCGCGCGCGGGCCGTTGTCGTGGATGGCGCGGGCGATCAGCTCCTTGCCGGTGCCGCTCTCGCCCGAGATGTGGACGGGGAAGTCGCTGGCGACGACGCGGTCGAGCAGGCGGAAGAGATCGATCATCGCCTTGCTGCGGCCGACGATCCGCGAGTAGTCGTTGCCGCCGGCGAGCGACCGCTCGCGCAGACGCGCGCGCGCCTCGACCAGCTCGACCTCCTGGACGGCGACGCGACGCTTGAGCTCCTCGTTCAGGAGGCGGACGCGCTCCTGGCTCTCCTCGAGCTGCTTGTTGGCGTCGACCAGGTGCATCACGAGGCGGGCGCGATGGACGGCGACGGCCGCCTGGCCGGCGAACGCCTCGGCGAGCCGCAGATCCTCCTCGTCGAAGGCGCCCTTCGTCATGCGGTGGTCGACGTAGACGGCGCCGATCGTCTCGCCCTGCGCGACGAGCGGGACGACGAGCAGCGAGCGCAGCCCGAGGTTGCTGATCGACTGCACTCCCTCGAAGCGCTCGTCGTCGCCCGCGTTCACCGAGAGGATCGACTGGCCCGACTCGAAGACGCGCGTCGCGATCGAGCGCGAGATGGCGAGCTCCGGCTCGGGCACCTGGTCGCCGTCGAAGTTGCGCGCCGCGACGAAGGTGAGCTTCTCGTCGGGCTCGCGGAGGATGAGGAAGCCGCGCTCGGCGCCCGAGAGCTCGATCAGCGAGTCGACGACGAGCGTGAGGAGCTTCTCGACGTCGGTCTCGGTCGAGAGCGCGTGCGAGATGCGCTGCAGCCGCAGGTGGTTGCTGCGCTCGCGCGTCAGGCGGCGGACGAGGTCGTCGCCCGGCAGGCTCGGTCGGGCGATGAGCGAGGTCTCGTTGGGGTCGGGCTCGCGCTCGAAGAAGATCCGGGTCGAGCCGATGGCGACGACGTCGCCCGCGCGCAGGTCGGCGCTCAGCACCTGCTGGCCGTTCAGGAACGTCCCGTTCTGGCTGCCGACGTCGACGACCTGCGCGTGGCCGACGTCGAGATCGATCCGGCAGTGGGCGCGCGAGGCGAGGCGGTCGGTGATGCGCAGGTCGGCGCCCGCGCCGCGGCCGACGACGACCGCAGCCTTCTCGAAGGCGATCTCGCGCCGTTCGCCGTCCGCGTGAACGATGAATCGATGCATGCGGCCTCGCTCCTCACGCCGCCGCGACCGGCTCGAGCAGCGACTCGGCCGCGCGAAGCGCGTCGTCCGCCCGCAGCGAGGTCATGCAGCGATGGTCGATCGGACAACGCTTCAGATGGCACGGGCCGCACTCGACGTCGACGCGCAGGACGCGCGTGAGCTCGAGGTTGCTCGCCGTGTGGCGCGGATCGGTCGGCCCCATCAGCACGACCGTCGGCGTCCGCAAGGCCGTCGCGACGTGCCGCGGCCCGGTGTCGGTGGTGACGAGCAGCCGCGCGCGCCGCAGCGCCGGCTTCAGGAGCTCGAGCGCGAGCGGCGCCGACGACGTGTCGATCGCGGCCGGACCCGCGGCGGCGGCGATGGCGCGAGCGAGCTCCTCCTCGCCGGGCCCGCACAGGACGAGCGAGCGCCAGCCGTGGCGCTCGTGCAGTCCGCGGATCGTTCCCGCGAATCCCTCGACGGTCCAGAGCTTCGACGAGCCGAACGACGCGCCCGGGTTCGCGGCGGCGATCGGCTCGTCGGCGCCGATGCCGAGGCGCTCGAGCGCCGCGCTCGTTCGCCCTTCCTCGTCGGGCGAGATCGCCAGCTCGAGCCGCTCGTCGCGCGCGTCGATGCCGACGGCTCGCAGGAGGTCGAGGTAGAGGCGCGTCATCGGGATCGGACGGCGACGCAGCCCTTCCATCGCGAGGCGAGGCCGGACGTCGAGCAGGAAGAAGCGCTCGCGGGTCCAGTACCCGAGCCGCGTCGTCGTGCGCGAGGCCGTGGCGATCAGCGCGGCCGAGAAGGAATGAGGGAGCACGACGAAGAGGTCGGGCGAGCAGCGGCGCAGCTCGACGCCGGCCCGCCACCCGCCGAGAAGACCGCGGTGGCGCCCGCGCGGCTCGATGGTCACGAACTCGTCGACGGAACCGAGGCCGGCCAGCAGACGGCAGACGGGACCCGTCGCCATGGCGACGATTCGCGCGCGCGGCGCCGCGACCCGCAGCGCTCGCAGAGCCGGGGTCGCCATCACGGCGTCGCCGATCCAGTTTGGAATCCGGACAACGATCGTCCGCCAGCGTCCGCTCTCGGCCGTCACGACTTGTCTCGCTCCGCACATCTTCGCCGCACAGTCTACGAGCGGAAGACCACGCGGTAACGAGCGAAGACGCCCACGCCCCAGGAGAATCGAGGCGCAGCTCAACCGCAGCGCGAATCAGCGCTGGAAGGCGGGCAGGAGTTGAGCGAGGACCGGCTGCGACGCGGCGAGCGGGACGCCGCTGCCGAGCACCGAGGAGACGAGGAGCGCTCGCACCGCGTCGGGATCACGGCTCGACGATCCAAGGATCCATCCACCGTCCGGCCGGGTTCGTCCCGATCGGAAGCGGGCGCGCGACGCCTCGAACTCGGCCGAGACGAATCCTGCGCGCTGAGACTCGAACCGCGCGCGCTCCACCCTCATCTCGTCCCGCCCCTGGCTGAGCTCGCCGTTGCGGAAATGGTCGGGCCCTGCCTGCTCGCGCATCCGGGCGCGCTGTCCGTCGGGGCCGCTTGGCCGGGAGAAGGGCCAGAGCCACGCGACCAGGTCGCCGCCTGCCGTCGCGGTCGTCGTGACGGCGGTCGCGGCCGCTCGACCGCCGGTGCTGACGGCTCCAGCACCTGCGCTGCACCCGGCCGTCGCCAGGAGCAGGATGATGCCAGTCGCCGCAGCTCGATCCGGCGTGCGAGCGTGGACGGCGTGGCGCACGAGCAGCTCCCGTCATGCAGGACGCCCTGCGCCCCGCGAGGTGAAGCCTTCTATCCGTCGGCTCCCGGGCCAGCAACAAGCTCGCGGCCCCCGCCGACGCTCACCCGGGCGCCGGCGGAGAGCGCAGCACGGAAGCGAGCGAGCAGTGTTTCGCACGATCTCGCGGCGACGATCCGAGGTCTCGCCTCATCGACGAGCCGCTTGCGAAGCGCGGCGTCGCCCAGGAGCTCGATCGCCGCCTGCGCGAAACACGCCGGAGTCGCCGCGAGCAGCGCGCCTCCGACCTGCTCGACGAGCTCCCGCTGCGCGCCCACCGGACTGGCGACTGCAGCCACGCCGGCCGCGACGTAGGCGAGCAGCCGCGCGGCGCACTTTCCTCTCGTCCACGGATCGTCGGGAAGAGGCGCAAGTCCTACGTCGCACGTCGAGAGCACCTCGACCTCCGCGCGCTCGCTCCAGGTGCGCGACTCCGCTCCGGGAATCGCCGCGACCGGCGCGTGCTCGCCGCCGACGACGATCAGGCGCGCGTGCGGATGGACCGAGCGGACTCGCACCCAGACGGGCGCGATCTCGGCCAGGTAGCGCCACGTCGACGGCTGGCCGATCCAGCAGAGCGTTGGCGCGCGCGACGGCTCCACGTCTCGACGCAGGTCGCGCAGGTGATCGGGGATCGGCGTCGGGAGTTCGACCGCCGCGACGCCAAGTGCCAGGAGCTCGGCCGCCAGCGTCCTCGACCCCGCGAGCACCACATCGGCCCGTCTCAAGAGCGCCCTTGCGCGCGCGCGGCGCGCCCACGACTCGAACGGCGGATGGTCGCGCCGCCAGAGCGCGTCGTCGACGTCGACGACGAGCCGCCGGGCGCGCGCGCGCAGCCACGCGCTCTCCCACGGCTGGAGGAGGCGCCGCTGCAGGTAGACGACGTCGAAGCCGCGAGCCGCGTGGAGCTCGCGCCAGCGGCACGGACCGCTGCCTTGCAGCGCCCGCCGCTCGATCGCATCCCCCGCGGCCGCGAGTCGGCGTGCGAACGGCTCGAAGCGCAGCCGCGCGCTCGGCCCGTCCGGGTCCTCGAGCAGCGCCAGCACCCTCACACCGCACCTCCGGTGCTGGCACCTCCGGTGCTGGCACCTCCGGCGATGGCGCCTGCTGTGGTCGCGCCTCCTGCCGCCGCACTCTTCCAGCCGCGCTCGAGCAGCGGCTCGATCCGAGCCAGGTGATCGTCCCAACCGAGCCCGCGTCCCGCCGCGGCCGCCGCCGCCGAGGCGCGCACGCGGTCGGCGAGGAGCGCGTCGATCGCCGCCGCAAGCGCCGCGACGTCGTCGGGCTCGTCGACGACGCGGCCGCCGCCCGACTCGATCCAGGGCGCCGCCCCGTTGCGCCGCGTCGTCACGACCGGCACTCCGGCCGCCATCGCCTCGAGCGTCACGAGCGCGCACGGGTCGTAGTAGGTCGGGTGGACCAACAGGTCGGTCGCGGCGAGGAGCTCCGCGACGTCCGCGCAGGCGCCCACGAAATCGACCGCGTTGGCGACGCCGAGCTGCGCGGCCTGCCGTGCAAACGGGCCCGGCCTGCCGCGCCCCGCGACGATCAGGCGAGCGCCATCCCGCCGCGCGTCGCTGCGTGCGAACGCCTCGATCGCGCCGCGCAGCCCCTTGAGCTCGAAGTCGTGGGCGACGAACGCGAGGCAGCGCGCGTCGCGGCTCGCGCCGAGGCGAGCCCGCCACTTCTCCCGCGCCGACCGTCGCGTCGCAGCGTCGACGGGCGCGACGTCGACCGCCGGCCGGACGACCTCGACGCGCGGCGCGAACTCGCCGTAGCGCGCCAGCACGTCGTCGCGCACGAGCGGCGAGACGGCGAGCGTGAGGAGCCCGCGACGGCGCTCGAACACCTCGCGGTCGGCGCGGGCGAAGTAGCGCTGCCTGGGACTCACGTCGTGGAGCGCGGCGCGCAGCGAGCGCCGCCACGTCGTCCGCTCGCACTGAAGCCGCGCAGTGACCGAAGCGGCCCAGGTCCCGCCGTGCGGCTGATAGACGTCGACGTCGACCACGTGACGGATCCCCAGCACCGGCGCGCAGCCCTGCGCGCGAGCCATCGACGTGGCCCGCGCGGCGAACTCGCGCTCGCGGCCGGCCCGCGACCAGGCCCTCGTCGCGACGGGAACGATCTCGACGCCGCGGCCGGGCGAGAAGCCGTCCTGGCAGTAGGCGCGCACCTCGTGGCCGCGCGCGGCGAGGCGCTGCGCCAGGCCGGCGAGGTAGCGCTCGGTGCCGCCCCGCTCGCGCCGGAAATGGTCGAGGACGATGCCGAGCCGCATCGCGGCCGCCCCGTCAGGCGGACGGCGCCGCCCGCAGGTGGCGGCGCTCGCGGCGCGCGATCGCGTCGGCCTTGCGAACCGCCGCGCGCGCGAGCCGGCGCGCGAGCCGGCGGTCGCCGCGCGCGTACTCGAGCAGCGCCCGCCACCGCTCGCTGCGGGTCGCGCCCGCGCCGCGCGCCGAGAACTCGAGCGCCGCGACATCTTTGGTCCGCCAGCGCCGCGGGAGCCGCGCGAACGCCGCGACGCGCGTCGCGTCGATGAGGACGAGGCGTCGCCGCCCCGCGCGCTCCTCGACGAGGAAGTGGTCGAGATAGAGGTCGCGATGGCAGAAGCCGGCGGCGTGAAGCGTTCGCGCGATCCGCGCCGCCTCGCCAAGCAGCAGCTTCCGTTCGTCGCCGCGGCCGCCGCGCGGCGCGAGCGTCGGCAGCAGCTCGCGCAGGCTCGTTCCCGGAACGACGCCGCGCGTCCAGACCACCGAGGCGCCGCCCTCCTTCCTTCCGACCGCCACGATCGGTGGCACCGGCACGCCGATCGACGCCAGCGCGCGGAACGCGACGAACTCGCGGAAGGCGGGCGCCCGGCCGCGCCACGGCGCCCGCTCGAACCGCTTGCCGAACCACGTCTCGCCGCTCGTGCCGAGCGGCGGCCGCCAGCGCAGGTTGCTCCGGCCGTCGCGCGTGCGGACGACGACGGCCTCCGGCGGCGCGAGCCACGATGCGACGTCGGTTCGGCCGAGGCGTGCCACTGCCTCGGCGAACTCCTCCGCCACGAGCAGCCGCTGCTCTTGCGTGCGCCACTCCCGATGGGGCCAGTCGCGCGGCACTCGGGCCCGCCGAAGCAGGCGCACCCGCTCTCGCCGGATCGCCGCGGCCAGCAGGCGCCGCCGGCCGCGCTCGGGCTCGTAGGCGCGGAGCATCCGCGCGCGCTCCGCAAGCGTCCACGCGCGCCGCGCGACGCTCGCGAAGAGCGAGGCGAGATCGGCCGCCCGCTCCCCGATCTTGAGCGGCGACGAGCGAACCGTCGCCTCGGCCACGTCGATCCATCCGATCGAGCCGTCCGCCGCGACGATCACGTGCCACGCGAAGAGCTGCCGGTGCGCCGCGCCGCGAGCGTGCAGCGCCGCGAGCGCGGCGCCGAGCCGGTCGCCGGCCGCGCGCCGCCGGCTCGCGTCGGCGCCGGCGAGCCACTCGTCGAGCGGCCGGCCTTCGAGCTCGCCGAGCACGAGCAGCGCGGCGTCGCTCTGCGAACGACCGCGCGCGAGCAGCTCGGGCACGCGTGCGCCACGCGCCTTGAGCCGCGACAGGCGGCTCGCCTCCCGGTCGCAGCGGCGAGCCCGCGCGAACCACTTGAGGTAGAGCGTCGGTCGCGCTCCGGCCGGATCGCTGAGCACGCGCACTTCGCGGCCGTCGTTGCGCCCGAGCGGCCGGCCGGCCGCGATTCCCGCGAGCGGCGCGGTCGTCAGTCCCCACGCATCGACCGCGGCCTTTGCGCCTGGCGCGATCTCGAAGCGCCACGACGCCGGCGCCGCGGCGACGTCCCGCTCAGGCATGAGCCTCCGCCGGCCGCGACCGCTTCCGCGCGGCGGAGGTGCGCGCCGCGACGACGCGCGCGACCATCGCGCGCGCGCTGCCCTTCGCCCGCTTCGCGCTCTTGCGAGCGGGCGGCTTGCCGCCGGAGCCGCGGACAGCGCCCCTGCCGGCACCTCTGCCGACAGGATGGTCCCCCCGGATCCGCTCGAGGAGGCGGATCGTCGAGTGCTTCTTCGGGTCGCCGACGATCACGAGCTCGGCGCCGATCTCCTTCACGACCTCGCGCTCGGGCAGGTTGTCGGCGTCGTAGTCGGTCCCCTTGGCGATGATCTGCGGCCGCAGCCTGCGCAGCAGCGGGCCGACGGTCGGCTCGCGGAAGATGGTCACGTAGGCGACGCCGGTGATCGCGGCGAGGATCTCGGCACGCTCCGCCTCGGGCTGGACGGGACGCCCGGGCCCCTTGATCTTGCGCACCGAGTCGTCGCCGTTGATCGCCACGACGAGGAAGTCTCCGCGTCGCGCCGCGTCGACGAGGCAGCGCACGTGGCCGACGTGCAGAAGGTCGAAGCAGCCGTTGGTGAAGACGATCCGCTTGCCGCCGTCCTTCAGCCCGCGCATCCGGCGCGCGAGCTCGTCGTGGTCGAGGACAATGAGTCCCATTCCTTCTCCCCTGCTGCGCGCCGCGGTGCGCGCGGCGCCATCATGCCGCGTCCGCGCTCATTTCGGAGGGACGGCGCGCTCCAGCACTCCCGTCAGCTCGGCCTTCGAGCAGGTCGACGCGCCGACCTTCATCACCACGACGCTCGCGGCGCAGTCGCTGATCCACGCCGCCTCGGCGAACGACGCGCCCGAGAGCCAGGCGGCCGTGAACGCGGCGACGACGGTGTCCCCGGCGCCGGAGACGTCGACCACCTCGCCGCTCCCGATGACGGGGAGGTCGAGCGGCTCGCGGCGCGGCTCGAAGAGCATCATCCCGTGCTTGCCCCGCGTGAGCAGCGCCGCCTTCACGCGCAGCGAGTCGACCAGCGCGCGGCCGACCGCGAGCGCGTCGGCCGTCCCGTCGATCCTCCGCCGCGTCGCCTCCTCGGCCTCCTCTTCGTTGGGCGTGATCACCGAGACGCCCACGAAGGAGGGAAGGCGGTGGCGCGAGTCGACCACGACCGGCTTGCTCGCCGCCTTGCGGCAGAGCCACTCGATCACCGGCGGCGAGAGGAGCTCGTAGTCGTAGTCGGAGACGACGAAGCCCTGGACGTGGCGGTCGACCCGCTCGAGCCGCGAGATCGTCTCGCCGTCGAGCGCGACGACGTCGCCGCGCGGCGGCTCGCGGTCGATGCGGAAGAGCTGCTGCTTGGTGCGGTGCGGATCGCCGGCGAGGATGCGAGTCTTCGTGACGGTCGGCCGGTCGCCGCGCACGTGGAGCGGCTCGGTGCGCACGCCCGCCGCGCCGAGCATCTCGGCGACACGGGCGCCCGTCGAATCGTCGCCGACCTCGGCGAGCAGGTGGACCTTCGCGCCGAGCTCCGCGAGATTGCGCGCCGTGTTGGCCGCGCCTCCCGGGATCACCTCCTCGCGCTCGTAGCGCACGACGAGCACCGGCGCCTCGCGCGAGAGGCGCGACGGACGCGTGTGGAGGTAGACGTCGGCGATCAGGTCGCCGACGACGGCGACCTCGACGCCGGCCATCTTCTCGACGAAGCGCGCGAGCCCGCTCACGGCGACGTTCCCGCCGAGGCGCGGGCGTCGCGCGCCGCGCGGCTCGCCGCGATCCGCTCGAGGATGCGCGAGGTCGAGTGGCCCTCGACGATCGGAGCGAGAACGACCCGGCCGCCGCGTTTTTCGATGAGCTCGCGGCCGACGACTCCCTTGTCCTTCCAGTCCTCGCCCTTCACCAGCACGTCGGGCGCGATCTGCCGCACCACCTTGTCGGGCGTGTCCTCGGCGAAGGGGAAGGCGGCGTCGACGCACGCGAGCGACGCGAGCACCCGCAGCCGCGCCGCGAGCTCCTGCACCGGCCGCCCCTCCCCTTTCGCGCGCCGCACCGAGGCGTCGTCGTTGACGGCGACGAGCAGCGCGTCGCCCTGCGAGCGGGCGAACTCGAGCGTCTGCACGTGGCCGGCGTGGACCAGGTCGAAGCAGCCGTTCGTGAGCACGACGCGCCGTCCTTCGGCGCGCAGCCGCTGCGCCAGAGCCGCCGCCCCCTTGCGCGTCGTGACCCGGGCCGAGGTCGAGAAGCCGTGCGCGAGCGCCGAGCCGAGCTCGGCCGGCGTCACGGTCGCGGCGCCGAGCTTCTCGACGACGATCCCGGCCGCGGCGTTGGCGAGCAGGACGCCCTGCGCGAGCGGCAGCCCCGCGCCGCGGGCGAGCGCGAGCACGGCGATCACGGTGTCGCCCGCGCCGGTCACGTCGAAGACGGTGCGCGCGCGGGTCGGGACGTCGCCTTCGGCGCCTTCCGCCGTCAGGAAATAGATCCCCTGCGGCCCGCGCGTGATCACGACCCAGCGCAGGCCGACCTGGTCGATGAGCCGGCGCGCCGCCTTGCGGCAGCCGTCGACGGTCGACGTGTCGCAGCCGGTCGCCGCCTCCGCCTCGGCCGCGTTGGGAGTGATCCCGTGGGCTCCGCGATAGCGGGCGAAGTCGCGTCCCTTCGGATCGACCAGCACCTCGGCATCGAGCCGGCAGGCGGCAGCGACGATCGCCGGCGTGAGCAGCCCCTTCGCGTAGTCCGAGAGGACGACGCTGTCGACCTGGCCGCGCAGCGCGGCGAGCCACGCGACGAGCTTCGCCTCGGTCGCCCCGTCGATCGGCACGACCTCCTCGCGATCGACCCGCAGCATCTGCTGGTGGCGCGCGAGGATCCGCGTCTTCTCGACCGTCGGCCGCCGCGGATCGACGCGGATGCCGCCGATCGGGACGCCGGCCGCGCGCACCTTCTCGCGCAGCGTCCGCCCGGCCGCGTCGCGCCCGCAGACGCCGGCGAGCAGCGGCCGGGCGCGCAGGCTGGCGAGGTTGGCGGCGACGTTGGCCGCGCCGCCGGCCCGCTCCTCTTCCGTGCGCACGTGGACGACCGGCACCGGCGCCTCGGGCGAGATGCGCGGCACCTCGCCGCTCACGTAGCGGTCGAGGATCAGATCCCCGACGACGAGGACCTTGCGGCGCTCCAGGCGGGCGAGCGTCGCCGCGACGACGTCGTCCGACCGGTTCACCTCGGCGGCTCCAGAGCGGCCGGGACCGGATCGATCAGCAGCCAGCGCAGGAGCGGCAGCAGGATCTCGTGGTGTCCGCGCAGATCGAAGCTCTTCCCGCCGGCCGGCCGCTCGAGCACGTTGACGCGCGGCCGGTAGTGCGGGAGCTGATCGAGATTGGCGGTCGTGAAGCTCTCGACGCGGCTGCCGAGGTTGCGCGCGATCGCCAGAGCTTTCAGGAAGACCTCGGGCAGCGTCACCGCCGAGCCGACGTTCACGTAGACGCCCCCTTCGAGCCCACAGACGAGCTCGGCGAAGCGGCGGAAGTCGGCGAGGCTCGCCGCCCCGATCGCGGCGCCGTCGGCCGAGGGGTGCATGTGGACGATGTCGGCGCCGAGCGTGACGTGGACGGTCGCCGGCACGCCGCGCCGCAGGCCGTTCCAGAGGAGGGAGAGCTCGCGGTGGGGCGCCTTCGCCGCGTCGATCGCCCGCGCCACCGCCTCGCCGAACCCGAGCCCCTCGGCGGCGCCGCGCTTCACCGCGCCGTTCAGGAACTCGGCGGTGTCGCGCGCCATGCCGAACGAGCCGTCCTGGAGCGCGCTCGCCACGTCCTCCGAGGTCGCGCCGATGAGCGCGAGCTCGACGTCGTGGATTGCGCCGGCGCCGTTCAGCGCGATGCCCTGCACGAAGCCGCGCTCGAGCAGGTCGACCAGCAGCGGCGTGAGCCCGACCTTGAAGACGTGCGCGCCGAGCCCGAGCAGCACCGGCGCCCTGGCCGTGCGCGCCGCGAGGATCGCGCCGGCGAGACGGCGCAGCGAGCGCGCGCCGAGCAGGTCGGGCATCGAGTCGAAGAGAGCGCGCACCGCTCCAGCCGGCGGCGCGACCGCGCGCGCGAACCCCTCCCGCGAGACGAGACTCGGCCGCTCCGCCAGCGCGTAGGTCTTCAGTCGTTGCAGCGGCAACGTCATCGGTTCGAGCATACCGCTCGTCGGACGGTCAACCGGCGCGGGCGTACCGCTCTCGCCAGGCGGGATCGGGCTCCCGGCCGCCCTTCTTCCAGCGGCGGTGGAGCCAGAGGAACTGTCCCGGCGCCGCGCCGATCGCGGCCTCGAGCAGCCGATTGAACCGAAGCGTCATCCGGTAGGCGTCCTCGTCCGCGGGCAGCGAGCGGTCGCACGGGATCGCCGGCTCGAAGTGGACCCGCGCCTCGCGCGGCCCGATCACGCGCGACCAGGTCGGCAGGAAGGCGGCGTCGAACCGGCGCGCGAGCGTCGCGGCCGAGGTGAAGGTCGAGCACTCGGCTTGGAAGAAGGGCATGCGCACGCCGTCGCTGCCGGCGTGCTGGTCGATCAGGAACGCCACGCAGCCGCCCTTCTTGAGCAGCCGCGCCACCGGCAGCGCGGCGCCGTCCTTCGGGATCAGCCGCTGCCCGCCGTGCTCTCGGAGCCGTCGCGCCCACTCCTGCAGGAGGGGGTTCTTCATCGGCCGGGAGACCGTCGCCACCGGCACGCCGAGCCGCGGCAGGATCGCGCCGAGCCCCTCCCAGTTGCCGAGGTGCGCGGTCGCGAAGACGATCCCGCGGCCGCGCGAGCGCTCCGCCTCGAGGTGCTCGCGCCCTTCGAAGCCGACGTTCAATTCGGGCGGTTCGGACCGCTCCCGCGCGTCCGGCCGCGGGTCGCGCACCGACCGCGGCAGCCGCACGAGCCAGAGCGAGTTGTAGGCGATGACCCGCATCACCTGGCGGATCGCCGACGCGACCTCGCGCGACGCCGGATCGAGCCCGAGCGCGTCGCCCATCTGCGCCCGCGCGAGCCGCACGCGGCTGCGCATCACGGCGTGCATCAATGCCGCGACGCCGTGGGCGAGCGCCACCGCCGCGCCCGCCGGGAGCGACTCGACGACGCGGACGACCGCCCGCGCGAGGAGGTACTCCAGCCGGTAGCTCAGCCGCGGCGTCGACTCACGCTCCGGCGGCATGCTCGCGCGCCCGCTCCTGCTCGAACCGGACGGCGATCGCCTTGGAGACGCCGTCCCCCTGCATCGTCACGCCGTAGAGCGTATGGGCCACGGCCATCGTGCGCTTGTTGTGGGTGACGATCAGGAACTGCGTCGTCTTCAGGAAGTCGCGCACCATGAGCGTGTAGCGCTCGACGTTCGCCTCGTCGAGCGCGGCGTCGACCTCGTCCAGCACGCAGAAGGGCGACGGCCGCGTCGAGAAAAGGGCGAAGAGCAGCGCGGCCGCGGTGAGCGTCCGCTCGCCGCCGGAGAGCATGGTGATCGAGCGCGGATCCTTGCCGGGCGGCGCCGCCACGATCTCGACGCCCATCTCGGCGGGGTCCTCGGTCTCGACCAGCGAGAGCTCGGCCCGGCCGCCGCCGAAGAGCCGCCGGAAAAGATGGCGGAAGTGCTCGCGCACGGCGTCGTAGGTCTTGCCGAAGCGCGTCTCGCACTCGCGGTCGATCTCGTCGATCATCTCGCGCAGCTTCTGGCGCGCCTCGAGCAGATCGGTGCGCTGCTTCTGGAGGAAGAGGGTCCGCCCCTCGACCGCCTGGAGCTCCTCGATCGCGATCACGTTCACCGGGCCGAGACGCGCCAGCGAGCCGCGCAGTCGCTCCGCCTCCGACTGCATCGCCTCGAGCGGCGCGCCGAAGAGCTTGCGGTCGAGCTCGAGCTCGATCGGCGCCGGCGGCAGCGCCGGAACGGCCGGCGCCGCTTCGATCGACGCGGCGATCCCGTTGGTCGGCGCGCCCTCGTTCGGCAGGGCCTCGCCGGCCGGCATCAGATCGCTGGCCGGAGCGACCGTCGGTGCGGGAAGGACGATCCGCGGCGCCCGCCCCTCCTCGACCGCGCTCACCTGCGCGGTGAGCTCCTCGGGCGCGAGCAGCAGCTCCTCGCGCACCTTCTCCTCGAGCGCCTGGAACTGGAGGCGGCGCTCCTGCTCCTTGAGCTCGAGCCCCTGGACTTCCCGCGACGCCCCCTCGACGGCGGCGCGCAGCTCGTGGACCCGCTGGCGCAGCGCGCTCGTCTCCGCCTTGTGGCGCTCGAGCTCCGACTGCTTCGCCGCGAGCCGCGTCTGGTGCTCTTCGACTTCGCCTTGCAGCCGCGCCCGCTCCGCCGCGCTCGACTCGGCGTCCTGCGCGAGCCGCTGCTCTTCTTCCAGCAGCTCGCCGAGCCGCCGCTCGACCAGCGTCATCTCCTCGTGCCGCTCGCGCAGCCGCGCGCGCGCCGCCTCGCGCGCCTCGTCCGCCGCGGTCGCCCGCTCGGCGAGCGCCGCGATCTCGACGTCGAGCGCGAGCGCCGACTCCTCCGCACGCTGCCGCTCGCCCGCGCCGCCGTGCAGCTCCTCGTTGGCCTTCGTCCGCTGTGCGCGGACCGCCTGCCGTCGCCCCTCGACCGCTCGGCGCCGCGCGGCCAGATCGCGCCGCTGCGTCTCGAGCGCCGCGCCGCGCCGTTCGACGTCGACCAGCTCGCGCGCGTCGACCGCGAGCTCCTCGCGCAGCAGCCCGAGCCGCCCCTCGGCTCCCTGGACCTCCTTCTCCGCGTCGGCCTCGAGCGCCTGCGCGTCGGCGCGCCGCTGTGCGCGCGCCTCGCGGTCGCGCTCGCGCGCCGCGATCTCGCCCTGCTGGTCGGCGAGCCGGCGCTGCATCTCGGCGCTCTCCGTCTCGCCCGTGCGCACCGACCGCTGGAGCCGCTCGCGCTCGTTGCGGCGCGTGATCAGGCCGAGGAACTCGCCGCGTCCGCGGCTCACGCTCTGGAACGGCGCGAGCATCACCTCGCCGTCGGCCGAGACGAGCGCGCGCCCCGCCGACGGCGACGACCGCTCCATCGGCGCGTCGACCGCGAGCAGATCGAACCTTCCGAGCAGCGCGGTCAGGAGGTCGCGGTCCTTGCCGTCGAACGTGCTCGCGCGCAGCAGGTCGCCGCCGACGCCCTCGCCGTCGCCGGCCGAAACCGGAAGCTCGGCCCGCGAGAGGATGTGGATGCGCTCGAGCCCCTCGCCGCGCAGCACCTTCAGGATGCGGTTGGCGGCGACGCGGTCGCGGACGACGAGCGCCTCGGAGAGCGGCCCGAGCGCCGCCTCGAGCGCGCGCGCCGTATCGGCCGGCGCCGTGACCAGGTCGGCGACGATCCCCTCGATCCCCTCGAGCTCCGGATCGCCGTGGGCGGCGCGCTCGAGCAGCCGGCGGACGACCTCGCTCACCCCTTCATGGCGGGCGATCGCCTCTTCCAGCACCAGCAGGCGCGACCGCTCGCCCTCGGTGCGCGCGTCGCAGCGGCGCGACCGCTCCGAGAGCGCGTGGCGTTCGCCGTAGAGGCGGCCGAGCACGTCGTCGTCGGAGGAGAGCTCCGCTTCGAGCGCGGAGCAGGCGGCGGCCAGCTCGTCCGCGCGGCGCCGCAGCTCGCGCGCCGTCGCGGCCGCCTCGGCGATCGCACGCGTCCGTTCCAGGCCGCGCGCCTCGAGCTTCCGGCGCGACTGCTCGAGAGCCTTCAGGTTCGACTCGACGTCGCCGAGCTCGCTGCGCGCGCGCTGCTCCTCTTCGACGAGGTCGAGCTCGTCCTTCTCGAGCTCCTGGACGCGGCGTTCGAGCTCCTGCGCCGCGCGGACGAGCTCGTCGAGGAAGCGCTGCGCCTGGACCCGCGACTCGCGCCGGTCGCGTTCCTGGAGCGCGACGTCGCGGACCCGCTCCTCGGCCGCGCGCTCGGCGCGCGCGAGCAGGTCGAGCTGCGCGGCGACCTCGCCCTTGCGAGCGGCGCTCTCCTCGCGCTCCGCCTGCTGCTCGCGGCGGCGCTGGTCGAGCTCGGCGAGCCGGGAGCCGAGGTGGTCGCCGCGCGCGCGCCGCTCGGCAAGCCCGGTGCGCAGGTCGGAGATCGCGGAGCCGAGCACGCCGAGCTGGTCGTCGCGCTCGGCGAGCGCCGCTTCGACGCCGCAAAGCTCGCCTCGCGCCGTCCGCTCGCGCTCGCCCGCCGCCGACTTGTCGGCGATCAGCTCCGCGAGCAGCGCGGCGAGGTCGCGCCGCCTCCGCGTGAACAGGACGGCGAGCAGCGAGCGCAGCCGGTCGCGCTTTTCCACATAGGTGCGCGCGCGGCCCGCCTGCACCTTGAGCGAGCGCACCTGCCGCTCGAGCTCGGTGAGGAGGTCGCTCGCGCGCTCTAGGTCCTGCTCGGTCCGCTCGAGCCGGCGGACGGCCTCCTTGCGGCGGACGCGGTAGCGGCTGGTTCCGGCCGCCTCTTCGATGAGCGTGCGCCGCTCGGCCGGGCTCGCGCGCAGGATCGCGTCGATCTGCCCCTGCGCCATGAACGAGTAGCCGCCGACGCCGAGCCCCGTGTCGAGGAAGAGGTCGCGCACGTCCTTCAGGCGCGCCGCCTGCTCATTGATGAGGTAGGCGCTCTCGCCGGCGCCGCGCTGAAGGCGCCGCGTCACCTTGACCTCGGCGGCCGGATGGGGCAGGCGGCCGTCGCCGTTGTCGAAGGTGACGGCGACCTCGGCGTGGCCGACCGAAGCCGACTCGCCGCGGAAGACGACGTCCTCCATGCCCGAGCTGCGCAGCTTCGTCGGACGCTGCTCCCCGAGCGCCCACTGGATCGCGTCGACCAGGTTGCTCTTGCCGCAGCCGTTGGGACCGACGATGGCCGTGATCCCTTCGCCGATCTGGAACTCGGTCCGGTCGGCGAACGACTTGAACCCGTACATCTCGACCTTGGTGAGCTTCATGGGGCCTCGACGTCTGCGGACGAACGCGGGACTCGGACGGAGGAGCCGGCGACCGCCGCCGCCATCGCCATGGCGGGTGGAGCCGGATCGAAGGAATAGCGGAAGGCGGCGCCGTCGTGCGCGAGGCCGAGGATGTCGCGGCCGCGCGGGAAGGCGATCCAGTCGAGCCGGCCGAAGCGCAGCTCGGCGTCGGGGAAGGCCTCCTCCGACAGCTCGAAGCGGGTCGCGCCGGTCGCCGCGGTCGGGAGCGCGTCGTCGAGCGCCGCGACGAGCTCGCCGCGCAGGCGCGCCGCGCTCTCGCTCTCGCCCGGATCGCGCTCGGTGACGGCGCGCACCGCGGCGTCGACGCCGACCGGCACGAGGATCACGTGGTAGGCGTGGCTGCCCGGCAGCTCGAGCGGCAGGGCCCGGGCGAGCTCGCGCGCGAGGTCGCGCACGCGGCGCAGGAAGCCGACGCCGAGCTCGTCGCGCTGGAGCAGATGGCGCAGCACGTTGGCGCCGCCCGAGAGGCCGCGCTCGACGAGCTCCCGCGCCGCGCGCAGGAGCTCGCGCTCCTTGCGCCGCCCGGCCGCAAGCCCCAATCGCGCGACGTTCAATCCGACGCGCGCCCCGACGACGCGCACGGCGGGAGTGGTGCCGGTCTCGTGGCCGACCTCGGCGAGCCCGAGCGCCAGCGCCGGCGGAAGCGCGGCGGAGAAGCGGATCAGCTGCCGCTCCTCGTCCCCCGGGTCGACGAGCAGCCGCACGCGCGGCGGCTCGATGTGAGTGGCGAGCGCGACCGACTGTTCCAGGAGCTCCGACACGAACGCGCGAGCCCGCGCGCGGATCGCGTCCGGCTCTCCGCCACGGCGGAAGTAGGCGGCGGCGGTCGCGGCCGGGAGATCGGCGCCGACGCTCACCATCCTGCGCGGCACGCCGTGGCGCGAGGGGGAGGCTCGCCCTTGCGAGAGGGCGAGCAGCACCGACCGGGCCGCCTCCTTCGCCCGATCCGCGTCTTCGAGCGCCGGCGCGAGCGCTCGCTCGACGTGCTGGAGCACGAGCGGACCGTGGAGCGCCGGCTCGAGTCCGTGCACGAGCTGCAGGAGGGCGGCGAGTGCTCCCGGCCACGCCGCGCGCCGGACCTCGCCGAAGTCGATGGTCGCGGCGAGCGCCTCGCCCGGCGCGCAAAGGCCGTCGACGTGGAGGTCGCCGCTCAAGTGCGCGGCGGCGACCGCGGGATCGAGCAGTCGCGCGAGCGTGAAACGACGCAGCAGCTCGCCGCCGATCCTCTCCGGCGCACGCATGCCGCCGCCGGCGAAGGCGATCGCCTCCACCTCGTTCACCGGCACGCCGAGCCCCTGCACGCGCGGCAGCAGGTCGGCCCGACCGCGCTCGAGGAGCTCGCAGGCGACGAGCTGGCGCACGGTGGCGGTCGCGACGATCGCGCCATCGAGCGCACGCACGCGCGTCTCGACGGCGGCGGCGATCGCGCTCGACTCGGCGCTCGGCAGTCCGCAGTCGACCATCAGGCCGCCGGCGATCTGCGAGGCGTCGAACGGCTCGAGGCTCTCGCGGCCGAGCGACGCGACGCGCACGGCCGGCTCGCCGGCGGGAGCCCTCAAGGGCGGCAAGCGGTCGCCCGCGGCGGGGTCGGCGCGGCGCAGGATGTAGGCGCGCGCCACGTCGTGGTGGCCCGTCTCCATGAGCACGCGCTCCGCGGTCTCGCGCACCGCGCGGGTCGTCGGGACGCCGCCGGCGAGCTCCTCCTCGAGGACCATGGAGACCAGGGCGGCGAGCTCCTCGGCGAGCAGCTCCTCGCCCTGGCCGATCGAGAGCGCCGCGCGGTGGATCGAGGCGGCGAGCCGGGCGGGGTCGAAGCGCTCCCGCCGGCCGTCGGGGCGCAGCACCGACTGGACGGGGCCGCGGCGCTCAGCCACGGGCGCCTCCCTCGCTGCGGCGCGCGCTCTTCGCGTCGGGCCGCTCATGGAGCAGCGGGCCGAGCTCCTCGAGGAACTGCTCGACGTCCTTGAACTCGCGGTAGACCGAGGCGAAGCGCACGTAGGCGACGGCGTCGAGCTTGCGCAGCTCGTTCATCACGAGCTCGCCGATGAACTTCGAGGAGACGTCCTTCTCGAACGACTCGTTGAGCACGGCCTCGATGCGGCGGCACATCTCCTCGATCTGCTCCTGCGAGACGGGACGCTTCTCGCACGCCTTGAGGAACCCGTTGCGCAGCTTGGCGCGCTCGAACGGGACGCGGCTGCCGTCCTTCTTGATGACGCGGAGCTGGATCTCCTCGATCGTCTCGTAGGTCGTGAAGCGGCGGCCGCATCCGAGGCACTCGCGCCGCCGACGGATGACCGCCGCGTCGCCCGACGTGCGCGAGTCGATGACCTTGTCGTCGTTGGACTTGCAGTACGGGCACCGCATCGCGGCGCTGGCCCCCGACCACGCGACCTGCACGCCCCTCCCCAGGGACGCGAAGGGCGAGATTGTCCCGCCCTAGCCATGGTGTGTCAAAGAGGCGAAAGCGGCAGATCTTGGGGAGAGCCGGTCGAGAAGCTCAATGCTTCCGTCCGCGCGAGTCGTTCGAGGCGGCCGGCTCGAGCCGGCCGTCGCGGAACTCGAGTTTCAGCGCCGCGAGCGCCGATCGCAGCGGCTCCATCTCGCGCGCCGCCTCCTCGAGCTTGCGCAGCGCGTCCGGCGCCGACGCCTGGAGCTCGGCGGCGAGATTCAGCGCCGTGTCGCGGTGGCGGTCGAGCAGCTCGACGGCGAGCAGCCCCTGCTTCGCTTCGGCGTGGGTCGCGTCGATCGAGAGCGCCTGCTCGAAGGCGTGGCGCGCGAGGACGAGCGGCTCGCGGTTCGCCGGCAGGCCGAGGTGGATCAGCAGCGTCCCCTGCCCCGCGTGGACCAGTCCGTCGACGAGGCGGAGCCGCGAGAGGCCGAGCCGCTCGAGCCAGGCGTCGATCGGGGCGCGCGTGAGCATCGGGACGTCGGCGTGCTGCGCCGGAAGCGGCGCGCCGGCGCGCGCGAGCAGCTCGACCACGGCGGGGCGGATCGCGTCGGCGAGGAGTGCCGTCCCCTCGAGCGTCGGATGGCAGTAATCGAGGAAGAGGTCGCGGCCTGGCGCCGGGCCGCGCGCCGCGTTCGCAAAGGCGAGCTCGGCGTCGGCGAGCCTTGCCGAGCGCTCCGCCGCGACGGCGCGCACGGCGGCGGCGAGCGCACGGCGGGCGCGATTGGGGTAGCCGTCGCGCTCGAGCGCGATGGCGTAGAGCACGGCCGCATCGGCCGGCTGGCCGGTCCGCTCGCAGCGGCGCGCGGCGAGGAAGGCGGCGAGCGCCACTCCAGGATCGAGCATCCGCAGCCGCTCGACCATCCGCTCCGATTCCAGCGGCAGCAGCTCGGCCTCGACCGCCGCCTCGAGCTCGCCGAGGAGACGCTCGTACTCGCGCTGCTCGTCGCTCGTCAGGCGACGCGAGTAGCACGAGTAGCAGGGGGCGAAGTCGCGCAGGTTCGAGACCGGCGTGACGAGCACGACGTCGACCGCGCGCGCGCGCGCCGCGTCGACGATCGACTCGAGGTTGGCGCGGAAGCGCGCCGCGCCGCGCTCGAACTCGGTCGACGTGAGCCACGGCGACTCGCCGATGCGCCGACCCTCCGCCACGATCGGACGCGGCGCGTCACGCGAGAACACGCGCTCGAAGCCGAGCCGCACCAGCCGCAGCTTGCGAAGCGCGGCGCGCAGCCGCGGCCACAGCCCGTCGCGCAGGTCCTCGACGTAGGAGGCCTGGTAGTCGTTGTGGCCGCTCATGACGACCAGCACGTCGGGCGCGACGGCGAGCGACTCGATCGCCGCGCGCGCGACGGCGTCGCTCGGATCGGCGGTGCGGCCGAAGTTCACGACCTCGACCTTGAGGTTCGGGAAGGCGTCGCGCAGGCTCGCCTCGAGCAGCCGGCCGACCGAGAACTGCGGATAGAAGGGAAAGCCGGCGACCGTCGACTCGCCGACGAGGACGATGCGATAGGTTCCGGCCGGCTTCGCGCGCGTCGTCGTGATCCGGTCGAGCACGAGGCTCGAGTCGCCGCGCATCTGCAGCCAGTTCGGCTCGCGCGTGAAGAGCGGGCCGCCGGGCGAGGGGAACTCGAGGAGCTCGCGCGCCGCTCCGATGCCAAGGAGGCGCAGCGCCGTCTCGGCCGCGGCGAAGAGCGCGAGCGCGAGCAGCGCGCCCAGCGCGACGAGCAGCAGCCGCCGTCGGCGGCGTGGAGTCGGCGTCGCCCCGTTCGCCGGTGTCGCCCCGTTCACGGCGGCTCCTTCCAGCGGAAGCCGTCGGGCTGCGCCTCGACGCCGACGGCGAGCAACGCCGCGACGAGACCGGGCAGCGCGGCGACCGCGCGGGCGAGTTCGCCGACCCGTCCCGCGTCGAGCCGCTTCGCCGCCGCGAGGTCGCGGCGGGCCGCCGCGCCGTCGCCCCGTCCGGCCGAGGTGCAGGCGCGCAGCACGAGGAACTCGACGTCCTCCGTCCGTCCGGGGTCGAGCCGCAAGGCGGCGGCGAGGAACTCCTCGGGCACCGCCCACGAACCGGGGTCGGGGTCGGAGCGAGTCCCGATCGCGTTCAACTGCGCCGCTCCCTGCGACTGGAGCGCGCGGGCGGCCCCCGACTCGGAGAGGTCGAGCGCACGGCAGCAGGCGTCGAACCGCTCGCGCAGCGTGGCGCCTTGCTCGCGCGCAGGATCGAGCGGGCCGATCGGGAGCGAGGCGCCGGCGCGCTCGATCGCCGCCAGGATCTCGTCGGCGATCACGAAGTGGCCAAAGAGGTTGGGGTGGCAGTAGTCGAAGCAGAGGTCGTAGCCGGCGACGCCGCGGCGCGCCTCGCGCTCGAAGCGCGACTCGACGTCGGCAACGAGGACGCCGTACTCGCGCGCGAGCGCGCGCGTGCGCCCGACGAAGTCGGGCGGCGCGCGCTCCGGGAGCCCATCGAGCTCGAGCGAACGGCTGAGCGCGGCGCGCGCAGGCTCCGTCCGGCCGAGCGCGAGCAGGATGCGGCCGCGCCGGAAGTGGAGGATCGCGGCGTCGTCGCGCGCGAGCGCCTGCTCGACGGCGAGGAGGGCGCGCTCGGCCGCGTCGCGATCTGCGTCGGCCGCTGGCTCGATCAGCTCGCCGAAGTCGAACGAGCGTCCCGCCTCGCGCACCGTCGCAAGCCGCGCCGCGGCGTCGGCTCCCGGCCGCACGACCGAAAGGCGCGGCGGCTGGTCGAGCACGTTCGACGCCGGGATGCAGAGCACGACCGGGACCCGGCATTCGCGTGCGGCGTCGAGCAGCGCGCGCAGCCCGCCGTCGAAGAGGCTGAGCGCGAACGCGCGCTGATCCGGATCGAGGAACGATCCGACCTGGATCGACGGCGGCGCCGGCACATCGTCGCGCGGCTCGCCGAGCAGCCGGCGCAGCAGCCTCGATCGCCGCAGCCGCGCCTTCGCCGGCTCGACCACCCCGATCAGATTCGGCTTCTTGAGCTCGTTGTGCCCGGCGTAGACCACGAGCAGATCGGGCGCGAAGCCTTCGAGCTCGCCCGCGAGCGTGAGCCAGTCGCGGCTGTCGTATCCGTTCTTGCCACAGTTCACGACCTCGACCGAGTCACGGCCGAGCCGGGTCCTGAGCCGCGCCTCGAGGAAGCGCGAGTAGGAGGCGCGCCCGTCGTATCCGGCGCCGAACGTCGTCGACTCGCCGATCGAGAGGATCCGGAACGTGCCCGCATCCTTCTCTCGAGCGACCGCGAAGCGGTCGGAGTCGCTTCGCCCCGCGCGCGCCGCCGCCAGCTCCGGATCGATGGCGAAGAGCTCCCGCCCGCGCGCGTCCCGGACCGCCCGCCCCTGCGCGTCGACCACCGGCTTGAAGTGCGGCGGCGGACTGAGGTCTCGAAGCAGGCCGGCCCGTTCGCCCGCTGCGAGCATGACGAGGAAGAGAGCGAAGCCGACCGCCACTCCAAATACGACGAGCCCCACTCTTCGCGCGACCACTGCGCCCGCCGCCCCAGGTAGAGAGCCTGTCCGCATCACTCGCGTCCGGTCTCACCCCACCCGGACGATCAGCTGCGACGGCGCGTTGCTGACCGTCGTCGCTCGCATCCGCGTCGCCGCGCCGTCGTCAGCTGCATCGTCCCATCTGTTTGAAAGCCCGATGTCGGCTGATCGTCCCATCAATTCGCGGGGGTCACTTTCAGAAGTTTCATCTGGAGCATGCCCAAGACGGAGTTGGTGAGCATGTAGAGCGATTGTCCTGAGGCGTATTTGTAGAGCAGGAACCCGAACACGAACGGGAAGAAGTTCATCATCTTCTGCATCTGCGCCTGCTGCGGGTCGGCGGGCTTCGGCATCATCCGGTTCTGCACGAGCCACGCGACGACCATCAGGATCGGGAGGAGGTGCAGGCCGCCGACGAAGGGGATCTGGAAAGGCAGCGGGACGAGGTCAGGCGCCGAGAGGTCGGAGATCCAGCCGAAGAAGGGCGCCTGACGGAGCTCCGGCGCCGTCCGCATGAGCTGGAAGAGGCCGTACCAGACGGGCATCTGCAGGAAGACGACGAGGCAGCCGAAGAGCGGCGGCCTCACGTGGTGCTCGCGCATGATCTTCTGCTGCTCGGCGTGGAGCTTCTGCACGTTGCTCTTGAACTTCTTCTTGAGCTCCTCGAGCTGCGGCTGCAGCACCTTCATCTTCTTCTGGAACTGCTCCATCGACCGGCTCTGCATCCGGTTCAGCGGGAAGAGCAGCACCTTGACCGTGAGCGTCAGCAGGATGATCGCCACGCCCCAGTTCCGGGTGAGCGCGTGCATCAACCGCAGCCACCAGAGGAGCACCTGGTTGATCCAGCGCAGCCAGGTCCAGCTGCCGTACTCCACCTCGTAGAGCACTCGGAACGGCTCGTACTCGAGCGGGCGCATCACCTCGGGCGAGCGCGCGCCGGCGTAGACGTCGAACTTCATGACGAGCGGCGGGGCGCCGACGGCGGGGAACGGCACGCGCAGCGCGGCCTCGGCGTGCACGTTGGTCTCGTGGTCGGAGGCGAGCTGCGCCCTCTCGGCCGCGTCGAGCACCTTGCCGCCCTGCTGGACCTCGGCGAGGGCCCGCTCGTAGGCGAACCGGTCGGCGGCGCGCGAGCAGGTCACGTTCTCCACGAGCCCCGTCGTCGCCGGGTCGGGAAGGAGGGCGATCGCGAAGTAGTTGTTGAGCGCGCCGACGAAGGGCGGCAGCCCTTCGCGCAGGAAGGCGACCGACTGCGGGCCATCCTTCATCGACTTCGCGTCGAGCTGCCGGAGATTCCGCGAGTCCTCGTCGGTGACGACGGCGACGGGGGGCGACTGGAACGGCGAGCTGCGCTCGTCCCAGATCCCGGCAGCGGCGAGCAGGAGGTAGGAGTCGGTGCCCTGCTCGAGTCCGGCCCGCTCGCTCAGGAAGCGTAGTTCGACCTCGAAATCGTGGCGGCCCGCATGGAAGCGGAAGAGCTTCTCGAAGCGGCGCCCTTCGCCGTCGGAGACGGCGAAGGCGAGCTCGTCCATGCCGTCGCGCGCCGTCCGCGTGAGGAGCCAGTTCGACTGCTCGATCGGATCGATCGCGGGCGCGTCGCCCGACGGATTGCGGCGCAGCGCGAAGGTCGGCCGCTTCGGATCGAGCAGCGGCACGAGCGGCAGCCAGTTCGCCGGGTCGGCCTCCTTCGCCGCGTCGCCCTTGACGTCGCCGGTCCGAAAGCAGTCCTTGAGCCACAGCTCGAGCAGCGCGGCGCCGCGGTTGGTGAAGCGGGCGCGGTAGACGTCGGTGTCGACGACGATCTGGTCGTCGGCCGGGACGTCGCTCGGCAGCGGCGCAGGCGGCGGTTCGGCGGCGGCGGGCGGCGGCGCCGTCGAGGGGCTCGTCGCGGCGGGCGGCGGCTGGCGTTCGGCGGCGCCCCGCGATCCGCACGCCTTCATCTGCATGTAGACCGCGAGGAAGACCAGGAAGACGGTGAAGGCGAGCGAGGTGCGGCGCCCTTGCTGCGGCTCAGGCTGCAACGTTCATCGCCCTTCCTGCAGGCGCGTCGCGAGGTAGCGCGGCAGCACGCCCGTCTCGAGGATCTTCTGCTGGGTGCGGCGGAAGTCGTACTCGACCCGATGGAACCAGACCGTCTCGCCGTCGAAGGTGACGTAGCTCGCGCGGACGTCGCCGTCCCTCGGCTGCCCGACCGACCCGACGTTGACGAGCGCCTTGCCGTTCGCCTTCCGGTATCCGTCCGGGCAGCGCGCCGGCGCGAGGAACGCCGGCGCCTCGGTGTAGACGCCCGGCACGTGCGAATGGCCGACGAAACAGAAGTCGGTGGTCATCCGCTCGAAGACCTCGCGCATCTTCGTCGCGTCCTGCGCGTCGCGCGGGAGCATGTACTCGCGCACCGGGTCGCGCGGCGAGCCGTGCACGAGCAGCGCGTTCTCGACCTGGTGGGAGGTCGGCATCTGCCCGATGAGCGACCAGAGCTTGTAGTTCTCGTCGGGCGCGCGGTCGCGGCTGTTCAGCTGGTCGCGCGTCCACTCGAGCGCGACGCGCGCGCGCTCGTTGAAGTCCTCGGGGTGGTACATGCACGCCTCCTCGTGGTTTCCGAGGAGCGTCACCTCCCACTCCTGCGACTTCAGCAGCGTGTCGCGCGGCTGCGGACCGTAGCCGATCACGTCACCGAGGCAGACGATCCGCTCGACGTTGCGCCGCGCCACGTCGGCGAGAACCGCCTCGAGGGCCTCGACGTTCGAGTGGATGTCCGAAATGATCGCACGGAGCATGGTCGCGACGGCCGCCTGACTCCCGACGCGCACGGAGCTTCCCGGCCCGTCGAATTCCCGGACAACCTACCCGCGGAAGAGGCTTCGCGCCAAGAACGAGCCGGCGCGACGTCGGCGTGAAGGCGCGACTCACGGTCACAGCGGGATCCCCTCCTCGACGAGCATGATCGGGATGCCGTCGCGGACCGGATAGGCGAAGCGCCGGTCCTGCCGCACGAGCGCCGCGTCCATCCGCTCGGTCACCTTCTGGCCGCCGCGGTTCTGGAGCTCGCCGCGCGCCGCGCGCGCATTCAGCCGCTCGACGAGCGCGGCGTCGGCGAGGGTCACCGGCTCCTTCGTCTCGGGGCAGGCGAGGATCTCGAGCAGTTCCTTGTCGAGCATGGGATCGATCTCCGCCGGCACGTTATCGCCCCGTGTCCGTCGCCGCGTCATCCGAGCTTCTCCCTCGTCGTGATGGATCCCGTCCCGGGTCACCAGCGCTCCGGCAGCCAGCCTTCCTCCTTGAAGCTTCGGAATCCCTCGACCGCGACCACGACGTGGTCGAGCAGCCGGATCCCGAGCAGCGCTCCCGCCTCCGCCAGCCGCAGCGTCACCTGGTGGTCCTCGACGCTCGGCGTCGGGTCGCCGCTCGGGTGGTTGTGGACGAGGATCACCGCCGCCGCGGCCAGCCCGATCGCCGGCCGGTAGACCTCGCGCGGGTGGATGACCGACGACATGAGCGAGCCGAGCGAGACGCACCTCCGCGCGACCAGCCGGTGGCGCGCGTCGAGCAGCAGCACGACGACCCGCTCGCGGCGCTCCCCCACCATCTCGCCGCGCATCAGCTCGAAGACCGACCGCGCGTCGCGCAGCGCGGCGCCGCCGCGCGGCTGGGCGCGCGCCATCCGGCGGGCGATCTCGACGAGCGCCGCGATGCGGCACGCCCCCACCTCCCCCACCCCCTCGAGCTGCGAGAGCTCTTCGAGCCCGAGGTCGGCGAGCGCCTCGAGCTGGCCGCCCCGGTGGAGGAGGTCCTCGGCGACCTGCGTCACCGACCGCTGCCGCGTCGCCGATCCGAGCACGAGCGCGAGGAGCTCAGGGTCGGAGAGCTGCTCGGCTCCGTGGAAACGGAGCCGCTCGCGCGGGCGCTGCCATTCGGGCAGATCCTTGATCGCCGGGATCGCCGGAATCGCCGGCGGCGAAGGCGCCGGATCGGTGAGGTGCACGTCGCTCCCGTTCCCGCCGCCGTCCTTCGCCTCGCTCATGGCAAGGCAAGGAGACGTCGGCCACGACGAGCGGTGACGGCCGCGTCAGCGCAAGAGGAGCGGAGCGCCCCAGACGCCGCGGTCGGCGACGTCCTCGCCGGCGCCGAAGTCGGTGACGAGCTCGAGGCTCTTCGCGCCGGCGAGCGCGATCGGGCCGACCGGCTCCGCCGGCTCGCCGCCTCGCACCATGCGGCTCTTCCACTTCTCCTGTCCGTCGACGAGGACGCGGAACTCGATCGCGCCGAAGTCGGGGAGATCGAGGACCTCGTCGGAGACCCCGGCCTCCGCCTCGAACCGCGAGAAACGGCCGTCGAGCGCGAACTGCAGCACCGTGCGCGAGTGGCAGCCGAAGCCCTTGGCGTAGCGCCGGCCGTGGACTTGCAGCGGCCCTCCCGTCACGCTGCGGTCGGCCTTCCATGGAAACAGGAACTGCTCCTCTCGCCCGAGGAAAGGGTGCTGCGACACGCGAGTCGGCGCGAGATCGGAGAGCCAGCAGTGTCCCACGCTCCGAAAACGCAGTCCGTGCACTCCGTCGAGCGGCAGGCCGGCCACCGCCGCGAAGCCGGCAGGCTTCAAGAGCAGCTCCCGCTCGGTCAAGCGGACCAGGGTGCCGCGGAGCGACCCGTCGGGCCGCAGGTCGACGTCGACGATCGGCGCGCCTGGACCGTCGATCTCGACCTGCTGCGCGAGGACCACCGCCTCGATCTCGTCCCACGGAAAGTCGGCGGCGCCGAGCGAGTACTCGAAGCGGACGGCGTCGGCCCCGAACGCGACCACCGTCCCGCTCGTCGCGTCGCCGCCCGCCTCGGGGCGGCGATGGAGCGAGTCGCCGCCGGTGGCGGCGAAGCGGCCGACGTCGAGCGTCCCGCTGCGCGGGCCGGCGAAGACCGCGCGGATCGCGTCGACCGGGATCGAGAGGCTCCCGCCGCGCGCGAGCTCGAGCTCGAGGCGTTCCGGATCCCCGCCGCGGATCGTCCCGACGAGCCTGCTCCCATCGTGGAGAGCGACCGCCGCAGCCGGGGAAGCGCCCGGCGCTCCCGGTCGAGCGCAAAACTCGACCGAGACGAGCTCGCCGAGCGGGCAGCTCACGACGCCGCGATCGGCAAGCGAGAGGGCCGCGCCGGACGCCGGGTCGATCCCGATCCGCGTCACCTCGAGCCGGCTCCCGTCGACCTTTCGCACGACGATCGTCTCGGAGCCGGCAGCCATCGTCGCGAGGGCGAGGAGCACGTCGGAAATCATGGGCGCGCGATTGTACGAGCGCCCGATCGCGGCGCGGGCGTCGACGCCAAATTGGCGATCGATCGATCGTCTCGATCCACGCTGACGACAAACTGGCGTCTTCGTCGTCGACGGCTCACGGGCGGAGGAGGCACTGAGTTTGCCTACGCGGCGCGCCTCCCGCCGGAGCGAAGTCGATCGAGCGCACCGCTCCCGTCGCGGCAATGAAGGAGAGCCAGACGATGCCCAAGCAGATGGTGTTCGAGCAGGAGGCGCAGGAGCGACTGCTCGCCGGCGTGACCAAGCTCGCGCGCGCCGTGAAGACGACGCTCGGACCCCGCGGAAGGTGCGCGGTCCTCGACAAGGGCTGGGGCGGCCCCTCGATCATCAATGACGGCGTCACCATCGCCGAGGAGATCGAGCTCAAGGATCCCTACGAGAACCTCGGCGTCCAGCTCGTGAAGGAGGCGGCGGCCAAGACCAACGACGTCGCCGGCGACGGCACGACGACCGCGACGATCCTCGCCGAGGCGCTCTACAAGGAGGGCTTGAAGCTCCTGACCGCCGGCGCGAATCGGGCGGCCCTCGTCCGCGGGATGAAGCGCGCCTGCGAGGACGTGGTCGAGATGCTCAAGGGAATGAGCAAGAAGGTCTCGGGAAGTAAAGAGATTGCGCAGGTCGGCGCGCTCTCCGCGAACAACGACGCCGAGACCGGCAAGATGATCGCCGACGCCATGGACAAGGTGGGCAAGGACGGCGTCATCACCGTCGAGGAAGGCAAGTCGCTCGAGACCACGGTCGACGTCGTCGAAGGCATGCAGTTCGACCGCGGCTTCCTCTCGCCGCACTTCGTCACGCAGCCCGAGAAGATGACCTGCGTGCTCGAGAACCCCTACGTCCTCATCCACGAGGACAAGATCAGCTCGATCGGGAAGCTCGTCCTGCTGCTCGAGAAGGTGAGCAAGTCGGGCCGGCCGCTCCTGATCATCGCCGAGGAGATCGAGGGCGAGGCGCTCGCCACGCTCGTCGTGAACAAGCTGCGCGGAATCCTGCAGTGCTGCGCCGTGAAGGCGCCCGGCTACGGCGACCGGCGCAAGCAGTACCTCGACGACGTCGCCGTCCTGACCGGCGGCACGGCCGTGATGAAGGACCTCGGCGTCGAGATCGACAAGCTCGACCTCAACCGCCTCGGCAAGGCGAAGAAGGTCACGATCGACTCCGAGCACACGACGATCATCGGCGGCGCCGGCAGCGCCGCGAACGTGTCCGGCCGCATCAAACAGATCCGCCGCGAGATCGAGGCCGCCACCTCCGACTACGACCGCGAGAAGCTCCAGGAGCGGCTCGCCAAGCTCGCGGGCGGCGTGGCGCAGATCAACCTCGGCGGCGCGACCGAGACCGAGGTCAAGGAGAAGAAGGCGCGCGTCGAGGACGCGCTCCACGCGACGCGGGCCGCGGTCGAGGAGGGGATCGTGCCGGGCGGCGGCGTCGCGCTGCTGCGGGCGAAGCGGTCGCTCGCCAAGCGCGAGAAGCCCGAAGGCGACGAGCGCTTCGGCTACGAGATCGTCGAGCGCGTGCTCGGCATCCCCTGCCGGATGATCGCCGACAACTCCGGCTTCGACGGCGCGCTGATCGCGAGCCAGGTCGAGGCGTCGACCGGCTCCATCGGCTTCAACGCGCTCACCGGCGAGATGGGCGACCTGGTCGACGCCGGCGTCGTCGACCCCACCAAGGTCGTACGCTCGGCGCTGCAGAACGCGGTGAGCGTCGCCACGCTGCTCCTCTCCTCCGACACGCTCGTCACCGACGCGCCGAAGCGGGAGAAGTGGGGCACCGCGCCCGGCGGCGGCGAGGAAGGCGGCGGCATGGACGACATGGACATGTGAGAGCCGCGCGCGCAGCGCCATGGCGGATTCGACGGATCAGGACGACCCTGCGAAGAACGCGAAGGAGCGGATGCGATGACGAAGTTCCGGCCCCTGGATGATCGGATCGTGGTCGAGGTGCTCGAGGCGGAGGAGCGGACCGCCGGCGGGATCCTGCTGCCCGACACGGCGAAGGAGAAGCCGCAGCGCGGCCGCGTCACGGCCGTCGGCCCCGGCCGCCTCCTGAAGAGCGGGTCGCGCGTCGCGCCGCTCGTGGGCAAGGGCGACACGGTGATGTTCGGCAAGTACTCGGGCACCGACGTCTCGGTCGGCGGCCAGGACTACAAGATCCTCAAGGAGACCGAGGTCCTCGCGCGCGTCGAGCCGGCGTAACGACCGGCCCGCGTCCCGCGAGAGCTCGAAGGTCGCGCCGTCGCGTCGCGCGCGGCGCCCACGAGAAGGAAAGCGAACCACATGGCGAAGCAGATCCTCTACGACGACGACGCCCGCCGGAAGATGCGCGACGGCGTCGCGGCGCTGGCGAAAGTGGTGAAGGTCACCTTCGGCCCCGGCGGCCACACCGTGATCCTGAAGAAGTCCTACGGCGGCCCGACCGTCACCAAGGACGGCGTCACCGTCGCCAAGGAAGTCGAGCTCGAGGACCCCTTCGAAAACATGGGGGCCAAGCTCGTCATCGAGGTCGCCAAGAAGACGAGCGACGCCGCCGGCGACGGCACGACGACCGCCACGATCCTCGCCGAGTCGATCTTCTCCGAGGGGCTGCGCTACCTCTCGACCGGCGTCAACCCGACCGTGCTCAAGCGCGGCATCGACCGCTGCGTCGAGGCCGTCGTCGCCGAGCTCAAGGCGATGAGCCGCAAGGTGAAGGGGCGCGAGGAGATCCAGCAGGTCGCCACGATCGCCGCCAACGGCGACCGCCAGATCGGCGAGATCCTCGCCACGGCAATGGACAAGGTCGGCCAGGACGGAGTCATCACGGTCGAGGAGAGCAAGTCGACCGAGACCGAGGTCGACCTCGTCGAAGGGCTGCGCTTCGACAAGGGCTACCTCTCGCCCTACTTCATCACCAACGTCCAGGCGATGACCTGCGAGCTCGAGGACCCGATCCTCCTGATCCACGAGGCCAAGATCTCGAACCTGCGCGCGCTGCTGCCGATCCTCGAGCTGGTCGCCCAGTCGGGCAAGCCGCTCGTGATCATCTCGGAGGACGTGGCGAACGAGGCTCTCGCGGCGCTGGTCGTGAACCGGCTGCGCGGCACCCTGCAGTGCGTCGCCGTCAAGGCTCCCGGCTTCGGCGATCGGCGCAAGGCGATGCTCCAGGACATCGCCGTCCTCACCGGCGGCACCTTCATCTCGGAGGACCTCGGCAAGAAGCTCGAGACCCTCACGCTCGCCGACCTCGGCGGCTGCAAGCGGATCGTCATCGACAAGGACAACACCACGATCATTGAAGGTGCCGGCAAGAAGTCGGCGATCGCGCAGCGCGTCGAGCAGCTGCGCGCGCAGATCGAGCAGGCGACCTCCGACTACGACAAGGAGAAGCTCCAGGAGCGTCTCGCCAAGCTCGCGGGCGGCGTCGCCGTCGTGAAGGTCGGCGCGCCGACCGAGGCGGCGATGAAGGAGCGCAAGGACCGCGTCGAGGATGCGCTCCACGCCACGAAGGCCGCCGTCGAGGAGGGCATCGTGACCGGCGGCGGCGTCGCGCTGCTGCGCTGTCTCCCGGCGCTCGAGGCGGTGAAGCTGCGCGGCGACGAGACGTTCGGCAAGGAGATCGTCGCCAAGGCGCTCGAGGCGCCGGTGAAGCAGCTCGGCGTCAACGCCGGGCTCGAGGGCACCGTCGTCGCCGCCGAGGTCAAGTCGCGCAAGGGCGCGGTCGGCTTCAACGGGCTCACCTGCGAGTACGAAGACCTCGTCAAGGCCGGCATCGTCGATCCGACCAAGGTCGTCCGGCTCGCGCTCCAGAACGCCGCCTCCGTGTCCGGTCTCATGCTGACCACCGACACGCTCGTGACGGACCTCAAGGAAAAGAAGAAGGCGGTCGCAGGCAGCACGAGCTGATGACGACGAGCCGCGACTACTACGAGGTCCTCGGCGTCGCGCGGAGCGCCACCCCCGACGAGATCAAGAAGTCGTTCCGAAAGCTCGCGCTCCAGTTCCATCCCGACCGCAACAAGGACGACCCGACGGCCGAGGAGAAGTTCAAGGAGGCGGCCGAGGCGTACGAGGTCCTCTCCGACGCCGACAAGCGCAAGATCTACGACCAGTACGGCCACGCCGGAGTGCGCCAGGGCGGCCACGCCCGCGGCTTCTCGAACTTCGAGGAGATCTTCCAGCACTTCGGCGACATCTTCGGGATGGGCGGCGGCGGCGGCCGCAGCTCGATCTTCGACGAGTTCTTCGGCGCCTTCACCGGTGCGGCCCCGAACTCGAGACGCCAGCGCGGCGCCAGCCTCAAGTGCCAGATCGAGATCTCGCTCGAGGAGGCGGCGGGCGGCACCGAGCGCACGATCGAGGTGACGCGCAACGAGCACTGCGGCGAGTGCGGCGGCAGCGGCGCGGCGGCCGGCAGCTCGCCGGTCGCCTGCCCCGTCTGCCGCGGCAAGGGGGTCGTCCACCAGTCGCAGGGCTTCTTCTCGATCCGCACGACCTGCGGCCGCTGCCACGGCGAGGGCAAGGTGATCGAGCGCCCCTGCCGCCGCTGCCGCGGAGCGGGCGCCGAGAAGGTGAAGAAGGAGATCACCGTCCGCGTGCCGGCCGGCGTCGACTCGGGCACGCAGGTGCGGATCTCCGGCGAGGGCGAGCCGGGCCCGCGCGGCGGCCCGCGCGGCGACCTCTACTGCATCGTTCAGGTGAAGCCCCACCCGCTCTTCGAGCGCGACGGCGAGGACCTCCACCTCGAGGTCCCGGTGAGCTTCACGAACCTCGTGCTCGGCACCCGGATCGACGTGCCGACGCTCTCCGGCCCCGCGACGCTCACCGTTCCGGCGCGCACGGCCGCGAACACGGTGATGCGGCTGCGCGGCAAGGGAATGCCGAGCCTGCGCGGCGGAGCGCCGGGCGACCTGCTCGTCCGGATCGCGGTCGACATGCCGAAGAAGCTGACCCGGCGGCAGGAAGAGCTCCTGCGCGAGCTGCAGAACCTCGACGACGAGAACGTGAGCCCCGAGCGCAAGAGCTTCCTCGGCAAGGTGAAGGATCTCTTCGGAACGTGACCTCCGTCGACGAGCTGACCCAGCGATGAAGAAACCGGACAGCGACTCGCAAGCCGCCGCCGCGACCGAGCGCGAGCCGGCGGCGCCTGCGACTCCCGCAGTTCCCGAGGCGCGAAAAGAGCCGGAGGCGCCGACGGCGGCCGCCGAACTCGTGCGCGTGACCGAGGAGAACCGCCTCTTCCAGCAGCGCCTGCTCGAGATGACCGCGGAGCTCGACAACCAGGCGAAGCGCTTCGCGCGCGAGCGCAAGGTCGTGCGCGACGAGAGCGTCGTCCGGATCGCGCGCGAGCTGCTCGAGGTGGTCGACAACCTCGAGCGGGTGATCGCGTCGATCCCTCCGGCCGATCGCGCCGGCTCGCTCGCGACCGGCGTGAGCGCGACGCACCACGTCTTCCTCGAGAAGCTGCGCGCGCTCGGCGTCGTCCCGATCGAGGTCCTCGAGAAGCCCTTCGATCCGTTCGAGCACGAGGCGATCGGCAGCGACGAACGCGCCGACGTCGCGCCCGGCACCGTCGTGGCCGAGGTGACGCGCGGCTACCGCATGGGTTTGCAGCTCGTCCGAGCCGCGCGCGTCCGCGTCGCCGCGGCGCTTACCGCTGCAGAGGACCCGGCGCCGCCGGGCGCCTGATCGGGAGCGCAGCGCGTCGCCGCCATGCCGACCTACGACTACCGCTGCGACGCCTGCGGCCACGTCTTCGAGCACTTCCAGTCGATCTCCGCGCCGCTCCTGCGCAAGTGCCCGAAGTGCAGGAAGCCGAAGCTGAAGCGCTTGATCGGGACGGGCGGCGGGCTCGTCTTCAAGGGCGCCGGCTTCTACGTGACCGACTATCGCTCGAGCGCCTACGACGAGGCCGCGAAGAAGGATCAGCCGGCGACGCCGAAGAACGAGACGCCGCCCGCATCGAAGCCGGATTCGAAGCCCGAGTCGAAAAAGGACGCGCCCGTTTCAAGCCCGTCCTCGCCGCGTCCGAAGAAGGGGCCGAAGAAGGAGATGGGGTAGAGTCCTTAAGCATGAGCTCCTTTCGTCCGGCCCGCCGCCGATGGGCGCTTCTCTGCACCGCCGCCGCACTGGCGGGGTGCCACGGTCCGGCTCCGATCGAAGCGACGGTCGAGTTCCAGACCGAGCGTGGCGTGGTGCGCGGCGTCTCGACCGAGGCCGGGATCCTCGCGCTCCCCGAGGTGGTCCCGACGACCGGCGAGCTCTCCTTCCGATACCGGGTCGGGAACGGCTTCTTCGACGACGTGGCCGCGCTGCAGCGAAAGAGCGATTCGCTGGCGCTCCTGATCCCGAAGAGCTCGAAGCTCAACCTCGCGCGCTTCGCCGCGTGGCCGGCCGCCTTCGACGACCGGCTCTATCTCGAGGTGCGGGCGGGCCCGGCGACGGAGGACGGGGCTGCCCTCCTGCGATGCCGCCTGCTCGACGACGGAAGGCGCGGCGACCTCCTCGTGGTCGACGAGGGGCGCGTCGCCGACGTCGCGCAGCACTACGCCGGCGCCGGCCTCTTCGCGTGGCGCGACGGGACGATGGAGCTCGTCGGGATCCTGAACGGCGTCTACTGCGAGGAGGCGGGCGCGCTCGCGTTCATCGGGCTCGACGAGATGGACGCGCTGCTGCCGGCCGAGTCGCCCATCGTCGCGCGCCGGATCACGGTGCGGCGCGCCGATTTCGAGTACGGCGTCCCGCGCGACTTCCAGGGCGAGCGGCCTGCCGTCTCCGATCCGCCGATCACCGAGCTGAAGCCGCCGCGCTCGCGGCAGTGACGCGCCACCTCGCCCGCGTCCGCTCCATTTGACCGGCCTTCGCGCGCCCGATAGAAAACCGCGCTCGTCTCGCGCGGCGAGCCGACGATCTGGAAGCGGCGTTCCTCCCGCGGTCCGAGCATGCGAAGCGCCATCGAGAGCTACCTGCCGCTGTTCGTCTACCTCGCCGTCGTCGTCGCGGCGGTGTCGGCGCTGATCGGCCTCTCGAGCCTCCTCGGTCCGCGCCGGCCGACCCTGCCGAAGTCGCTCCCGTACGAGTCGGGAGCTGCCGGCGGCGGCGGCGCCCGCCAGCGCTTCTCCGTCCACTTCTATCTCGTGGCGATGCTCTTCATCCTCTTCGACGTCGAGGCGGTCTTCCTCCTCGCGTGGGCCGTGGCGGTCCGCCGTCTCGGAATGAGCGGCTTCGCGGCGGTCGCGATCTTCGTGGTCGTGCTCGGGCTCGGGCTGGCGTACGCGTGGCGCAAGGGCGCGCTCGCGTGGGAAACGCAGGATGCCTGAAGCGGAGCACCCCGAGGACTTCGTCGCCGGACTCCGCGCCCTCACGACGCGCTACCCGAAGAAGCGCGGCGCGATGCTCCCGATCCTCCACGCGCTGCAGGAGCGTCGCGGCCATCTCACCCCCGCCGACCTGCGGCTCGCCGGCGAGCTCACCGACGTCGCGCCGGCCGACGTCTACAGCGTCGTCACCTTCTACACGATGTTCCGGATGCGGCCGGCCGGACGCTTCCCGATCGGCGTCTGCCGCAACATCGCCTGCTGGGTCAACGGCAGCGAGCGGATCACGGCGACGCTGCGCGAGGAGCTCGGCATCGCTCCGGGCGAGCGGACGGCCGACGGCCGCTTCAGCCTCGCCGAGGTCGAGTGCCTCGGGAGCTGCGGCACGGCGCCCTGCCTCGAGATCGACGGCCGCTACTTCGAGAACCTCACGCCCGACAAGGTGCGCGCGCTGATCGCCGAGCTCATGAGCCGCGAGCCCGAGCCGGCCCGCGCGGCGAGGTGAGCTCGATGGAGATCTACCTCTCGAACGAGTTCGCGCGCGAAGGGCCGCTCCTGCTCGCCGAGGCGCGCGCGAAAGGCCGCTATCGCACCGCGCAGCGCGTCTTCGAGTCGCTGAAGCCCGAGCAGGTCGTCGACGAGGTGAAGAACGCGGGGCTGCGCGGCCGCGGCGGCGCCTGGTTCCCGACCGGCATCAAGTGGAGCTTCATGCCGAAGGAGCTGAAGGGGCCGAGCTATCTCGTCGTGAACGCCGACGAGGGCGAGCCGGGCACCTTCAAGGACCGCAGGATCATGGAGAAGGATCCCCACCTCCTGCTCGAGGGGATCCTGATCTCCTGCTTCGCCATCCGCGCCGAGACGGCCTTCCTCTACATCCGCGGCGAGTACCGGACCGCGCACGACGTGCTGGCGGACGCCATCGCCGAGCTCGAGGCGGCAGGTCTCCTCGGCGGCGACCTCTTCGGGACGAACCGGCGCGTGAACGTCGTGCTCCATCGAGGGGCCGGCGCCTACATCTGCGGCGAGGAGACGGCGCTGCTCAACTCGCTTGAGGGGCGGCGCGGCGAGCCGCGTCCCAAGCCCCCCTTCCCGGCGGTCTGGGGCGCCTTCGGACGCCCGACCTCGGTGAACAACGTCGAGACGCTCGCCAACGTGCCGGCGATCCTCGAGCGCGGCTCCGTCTGGTACAAGGCGATGGGGACTCCGCTGGCGCCGGGGAATCTCCTCTTCGGCGTCTCGGGGGCGGTCGAGCGGCCAGGCTGCTACGAGCTTCCGCTCGGAACGACGGCGCGTGAGCTCATCGACAAGCACGCCGGCGGCGTGCGAGGCGGCGGCAGGATGCGCGCCTTCGTGCCGGGCGGCGCCTCGACCGGCTTCCTGCCGCCCGACAAGATCGACGTCCCGATGGATCCCGAGAGCCTGAAGAAGGCCGGGACGATGCTCGGCACCGGCGGCATCGTCGTGATCCCCGAGGAGGTCTCGATCGTCGACGCCGAACGGATCTTCTCCCGCTTCTTCCGCCACGAGACCTGCGGCCAGTGCAGCCCCTGCCGCGAAGGCGCGGCGTGGTCCGACCAGATCGTCGCCCGCTTCCAGCGCGGCGAGGGGCGGCGCGAGGATCTCGCGCTGCTCGAGGAGATCATGCGCGGCAGCAAGGGGATGACGATCTGCGTCTTCCCGGACGCGTTCGCCGGCCCGCTCGCCACGGCGCTCACCCAATTCCGCGGCGAGTTCGAGCGGCGCATGGCTCCCGCGGCTCCCGCCGCCACGTCCGAGCCGACGACCCATGCCTGAGCTCACGATCGACGGGCGCAAGGTCGACGTCCCGGCCGGGACCAACGTGATCGAGGCGGCGCGCAAGCTCTCGATCGACGTCCCCTACTACTGCTACCACCCGGCGCTCACGCCGGTCGGCTCCTGCCGCATGTGCCAGGTCGAGATCCACGATCCCGGCAGGCCGCTGCGCGTCACGATCGCCTGCCGGACCGAGGCGACGCAGGGGCTCAACGTCTCGACGACCGGGAAGGAGTGCGTCGCGGCGCGCGCGGCGACGCTCGAGTTCCTGCTGGCCAACCACCCGCTCGACTGCCCGATCTGCGACAAGGCGGGCGAGTGCGACCTCCAGGACTTCTCCTACCGCCACGGCAGCGGCGTCGGCCGCTTCGAGGAGCCCAAGCGCCAGCTCGTCAAGCACGAGCTGATCGGCGACCACATCCTGCTCGATCAGGAGCGCTGCATCCTCTGCACGCGCTGCGTCCGCTTCATGGGCGAGTACGCGAAGTCGCCGTCGCTCGTCGTCGCCGGCCGCGGCGACCGAAACGTGATCGCCACGTTTCCCGGTGAGCCGATCCACAGCAACTACGAAGGCAACCTCGCCGACGTCTGCCCGGTCGGAGCGCTCACGCTGAAGGAGTTCCGCTTCAAGAGCCGCGTCTGGGACCTCGACGTCGAGGAGTCGATCTGCACCGGCTGCGACCGCAACTGCTCGATCCTGCTCGAGACGAAGCGCAACAAGCTGCTGCGCGTCCGGCCGCGCATGAACCTGAAGGTGAACGGCCACTTCATGTGCGACGTCGGCCGCTTCGGTCTGCTCGACCACTGCAATCCGGTCCATCGGGAAGAACTCGGCTGGGTGAAGGGGGCGCGCCGCAGCGCCGCCGAGACCGCCGACCTGCTCGCCGCCGCGCTCGTCGCCGAGAAGGGGCGCTGGCTCGTGCTGCTCTCGGCGCGCCTCACGACGGAAGAGCTGCTCGTCGCGAGGGACGTCCTCGCGCCGCTCGCGCGCGAGGTCACCTTCGTCCCGGCCGCGGCCGAAGGGGGCGACGACCTCCTGTTCACGGGACGGCGCGCGGCGAACCAGAAGGCGCTCGAGCTCCTCGGTTTCGCGTCCTGCCGCGAGGAGGACGTCGCCAACCTGGTCGCCGATCCCGCGATCGCGGGCGTGCTTTGCTTCGACGCGCCGCTCGCGCGGCGGCTCTCCGCGCGCAAGCCGCTGCGCCGGCTGGCGCTCGTCGATCTCTTCCGGCGCGGCGCGGGCGAGCCGGACGGCGGCGCGCCGGACCAAGAACTCGCGGCTTCGCCGCTCGGGGCCGAGTTCTTCCTGCCGGGCACCCTCTTCAGCGAGAAGGAGGGCTCGTACGTCAACCTCGACGGCGTCCTCCAGCGCGCCGCGCGCGCGCAGCGAGCTCCGGCGGGAACGGTCCCCGAGCTTCAGTTCCTGCGCGCCGTCGCGGCGCGCGCCGGACTGCTGCTGCCCGACCTTTTCTCGAAGCCCGACCTCACGTGGGCGGCGCTCGAGGCGCTCGGCCATCCGGGCCGCACGCTGCGTCAGATTCCCGACGACGGACTCGAGCTCGGCGCGCCGGTCGCCGCGGTGACGAGGACGGCATGAGCGAGTCGCCGTGGCTCGTGCTGTTGAAGACGGCGGTCGTCTTCGGCGTCACGATGACCGCGGTGCCGGCGCTCGTCCTCGCCGAGCGCCGCCTCTCGGCGTGGATGCAGTACCGCGTCGGCCCCAACCGCGTCGGCCCCTTCGGCTCGCTGCAGCCGCTCGCCGACCTCGTGAAGCTGCTCTTCAAGGAGGAGCTCGCGCCCGCCGGCGCCTCGCCCTTCCTCTTCGCGGTCGCGCCGGCGATCTCGGCGATCAGCGCCCTCTTCATGATGGCGGTCGTGCCGCTCGGCGGGACGCTTCAGCTCGGCGGAAGGCAGATCCGGCTCGTGGTCGCCGACGTCGACCTCGGCGTCCTGTGCGTGCTCGCCGCCTCGTCGCTCGGCGTCTACGGCATCACGCTCGGCGGCTGGGCGAGCAACAGCAAGTACAGCCTGCTCGGCGGGCTGCGCAGCTCGGCGCAGATGATCAGCTACGAGCTGACGCTCGCGCTGGCGCTGCTCGGCGTGCTCGTGCTGAATGGCGACGCACAGGGGCTCGGCTCGTTCTCGCTCAGCGACGTGATCGCGCGCCAGGCGGCGACGACGTGGAACGTCTTCAAGGCGCCGCTCGGGTTCCTGCTCTTCACCACGGCCGCCTTCGCCGAGACCAACCGGCTCCCCTTCGACCTTCCCGAGGCCGAGCCGGAGCTCGTCGGCGGCTACCACACCGAGTACTCGTCGATGCGATTCGGCCTCTTCTTCCTCGGCGAGTACGCCGCGATGTTCGCCGGCGCGTCGGTCATCGTCTGCCTCTTCCTCGGCGGCTGGCACTTCCCCTTCGTCACGAAGGCCGAGGTGGTCGGGCCGGGCGGCGCGCTGCTCCAGGTCGCGGTCTTTCTGGCCAAGGTGGTCGCCTTCCTCTTCTTCTTCATCCACGTCCGCTGGACGCTGCCGCGCTTCCGCTACGACCAGCTCATGCGGCTGGGGTGGCGGGTCATGCTGCCGCTCTCGCTCCTGAACCTGCTGGTGACGGGCGGGCTGGCGGCGGCGGGCGTGCTTTAGGAACCGCGAGCTCACCGGCCTCATGATCGACGAACGGATCGCGTTCCTCTTCTTCGCGACGATCGCGCTCGCCGGCGCCGTGAACGTCGTCGTGCGCCGGAACCCGGTGCACGGGGCGCTCTGGCTGGTCGCGTCGTTCCTCGGGGTCGCCGGCCTCTTCCTGACGCTCGGCGCGGGGCTGCTCGCGGCGATCCAGGTGATGGTCTACGCCGGCGCGATCATGGTCCTCTTCCTCTTCGTGATCCTGCTCCTGAACCTGGAGGCGCCGCCCTTCGAGGGGCTCTCGCTCGCGCGCGGCGCCTCGCTGCTCGCCGCGATCGCCACGGCCGCGCTGCTCGTCTGGCCGTTCGTCCGCGACCCCGAGCTCAAGCACGCCGCGACGCCGCAGGTCGACCTCCCGGCGACGGCCGGCAACGTCGCCGGGCTGCTCTTCACGAAGTACGCGCTCCCCTTCGAGATCGTCTCGCTGCTGCTGCTCGTCGCCATGGTGGGCGCGATCCACGTCGCGCGCCGGCCGCGGCGCGACGAGCCGGCGTGACGGAGCCGCGACCCGCCATGGTGCCCCAGAACTGGTACCTGCTCCTCTCGGCCCTGCTCTTCGGGCTCGGCATCGTCGGCTTCGTGAGCCGGCGCAACAGCCTGGTCATGTTCATGAGCGTCGAGCTCATGCTCAATGCCGCCAACCTCGTCTTCGTGGCGTGCGCGCGCGGCCACGAGCCGGTGCGCGGCAGCGTCGCGGCGCTCTTCGTCATCGCGGTGGCGGCCGCCGAGGTCGCGGTCGGGCTCGCGCTCGTGCTCGCGCTCTTCCGGCTGAAGAAGAGCGTCAACGCCGACGATGCGCAGGAGCTGCGGGCATGACCACGCCCGACGTCGTCGGTGCAGGGCTGCTCGCCGTCCCGCTCGCCACGGCGGCGCTGCTCGCCTTCTTCGGCGGCCGGCTGCGCGGGAAGACGCCGGGACTCCTCGCGTCGGGAGCGGCGGCCGCTTGCTTCGTCCTGGCGCTCGTCGGGCAGGCCCACCTGCTCTCGCTGCCGCCCGAGCGGCGCGCGGTCACCGCGTCGTTCTGGCCGTGGGTGGAGCTCGCCGGCCCCGACTCGCGCCTCTCGCTCGCCGTGAGCGTGCTCCTGGATCCGCTCGCGCTCACCTGGACGCTCTTCATCACCGGCGTCGGCAGCCTGATCTTCCTCTACTCCGTCGCCTACATGGAGCACGAGCGCGGCTACGCCCGCTACTTCGCCTGCCTCTGCCTCTTCCTCTTCTCGATGCTCCTGCTCGTGCTGGGCGGCAACCTCGTCCTCACCTTCGTCGGCTGGGAGGGAGTCGGGCTCTGCTCCTACCTCCTGATCGGCTTCGAGTACGGCAAGAAGACGGCGGCGAACGCCGGCCGCAAGGCGTTCCTCGTCAACCGGATCGGCGACCTCGGCTTCCTGCTGGCGATGTTCTGGACCTGGAAGCAGTTCGGGACGCTCGACCACGCGGCGCTGCGGCCGCTGCTCGAGTCGGCCGCCGCCGTGCCGCCGCTGCTCGCGCTCTGCTACTTCGTCGGCGCGGCCGGCAAGTCGGCGCAGATCCCCCTCTTCGTATGGCTGCCCGACGCGATGGCGGGGCCGACGCCGGTCTCGGCGCTGATCCACGCGGCGACGATGGTGACGGCAGGCGTCTTCCTCCTCTGCCGGTTGTCGCCGCTCTTCCTGGTGGCCGGGTGGGCGCTCGAGCTGGTCGCGTGGATCGGCGCAGCGACGGCGCTCGTCGCGGCGCTGATCGCGCTGCGGCAGCGCGATCTCAAGCGCGTGCTCGCCTACTCGACCGTGAGCCAGCTCGGCTACATGTTCCTCGCCTGCGGGCTCGGCGCCTTCTCCTCGGCCGCCTTCCACGTCGTCACCCACTCCTTCTTCAAGGCGCTGCTCTTTCTCGGTGCCGGCGCGGTGATCCACGCGCTGCACGGCGAGCAGGACCTCTGGAAGATGGGCGGGCTGCGGGCCCACCTGCCGAAGACCGCGAAGGCGATGCGCTTCGGCGCCTTCGCGCTCGCGGGCATCGCGCCGTTCTCCGGCTTCTTCTCGAAGGACGAGATCCTCGGCGTCGCGTTCGAGCGCGGACTCGCCGGCCGCGCCGACGGCTTCCCGCTCTTCGCGCTCGGGCTCGCCACGGCGGCGATCACGGCTTTCTACACGGCGCGGATGATGACGCTCTGCTTCGAGGGCGAGTCGCGGCGGCCAATGACCATCGGCGACCACGCCGCTCCGCACGAGCCGCCGGCGCCGATGGCCTTCGCGCTCCAGGTCCTGAAGCTCCTCTCGCTCGTCGGCGGGCTGGCGCTCGGGATCGAGATCGCGGGATGGACGCCGCTCGCCGACTGGCTCGAGCCGTCGCTCGCCCGCTCGAGCGAGGCGCACGAGCCGTCGCACCTCCTCGGCGCGCTGCTGATGGCGCTCGCTCTCGGGGTCGCCCTCCTCAGCTGGCGGCTCGCCGCCCACTGGTTCCGCGGCGACTTCGCCGTGCCGCGCGCGCTCGAGCTCTCGGCGCCGCGTGCCGGCCGCCTCCTGCTCGCCCGCTTCTGGGTCGACGAGACCTACGACCGCCTCGTCGTCCGGCCGCTGCGCGCGCTCGCGGAGCTCTGCCTCGAGTTCGACCGGCGCGTGGTCGACGGCTTCTTCCGCGCCATTGGAAGTTCTGCGGCGCTCGTCTCCACGCTGCTCCGGCTGCTGCAGAACGGTGTCGTCCACGCCTACGCCTTCTGGTTCCTCGCGGGGGCGGCGCTCTTCCTGTGGCTGGCGATCGGGTGAGCGCGCGGGGACGGCGATGAACGACCTCCTGATCCCTGCCGTGATCGTGGTGCCGCTCGCCGCGGCGCTGCTGCTCGCGCTCGCGCCGCGGCTCAAGCCCGAGCCGGCGCGGCTGGTCACGCTGCTCGTGACCCTCGCCACGTTCGTCCTCTCGCTGCCGCTGCTGGCGAGCGACCGCAGCGGCGCGATCGGGCGGCAGTTCGACGCGCCGTGGATCGCCGCGCTCGGCGTCCGCTTCCATCTCGGCGTCGACGGCGTCTCGGCGCCGCTCGTCGTCCTCACGACGCTGCTCGTGCCGCTGGTCGTGCTCGCCTCGTACGGCCACGTGCACGACCGCGTCCGGCAGTACTGCGTCCTGCTCCTGGCGATGGAGGCCGGGATGGTCGGCGTCTTCGTGGCGCTCGACCTCGTCCTCTTCTACGTCTTCTTCGAGATGAGCCTCGTCCCGCTCTACCTGCTGATCGGGATCTTCGGCGGCCCGCGGCGGAGCTACGCGGCGCTCAAGTTCGTCCTCTTCACCGTCGCCGGCTCGCTGCCGCTCCTGCTCGGGATCGTCTGGATCGTGCAGCGCGGCGGCAGCTCCGACTTCATGGTCCTGCGCCGGCTGCACTTGTCCGCGAGCGAGCAGGGCTGGCTCTTCGCCGCCTTCGCGGCCGCATTCTGCGTCAAGGTGCCGCTCGTGCCGCTGCACACCTGGCTGCCCGATGCGCACGTCGAGGCGCCGACCGGCGGCTCGGTGCTGCTCGCCGGCGTGACGCTGAAGATGGGGACCTACGGGCTGCTGCGCTTCTGCCTGCCGCTCTTCCCCAACGCGGCGGCGGCCGCGGTGCCGCTGCTGCTCGCGCTCGCCGTCGTCGGCGTGCTCTACGGAGCGCTGCTCGCGTGGGCGCAGGACGACCTGAAGAAGATCATCGCCTACTCCTCCGTGAGCCACCTCGGCTTCGTCGTGCTCGGACTCTTCAGCATGCAGAGCGCGGCGGGCGCCGGCGCCGTGCTGCAGATGGTGAACCACGGGATCTCGACCGGAGCGCTCTTCCTCCTGATCGGGATGATCTACGAGCGCGCCCACACGCGCGGGCTCAACGAGTTCGGCGGACTCGCCCGCACGATGCCGCGCTTCGCCTTCTGCCTGCTCTTCGCCGCGCTGAGCTCGATCGGGCTGCCGGGGCTGAACGGCTTCGTCGGCGAGTTCCTGATCCTGCTCGGGACCTGGCGCGACCACCCGCTCGCGGCGGGGCTCGCGGCGGGCGGCGTGCTGCTCGGCGCGATCTACACGCTCGGCCTGGTGAAGGCGCTCCTCTTCGGGCCGATCGGCCACCCGCGCACGGCGACCTGGCGCGACCTCAACCTGCGCGAGATGGCGATCCTCGCGCCGCTCTTCGCGCTGATGCTCTGGATCGGCTTCGCGCCGAACTCGCTCCTCTCGCGCATCGCGCCGGCCGTCGACCGGATGCTCGAGGCGCCGCTCCTGGAGCGGCCGCGATGAACCTGCTCGACGCCGCCGCACTGCCGCTCGCGCTGCCGGTGGCGGGCTTCCTGGCGATCGTGCTGCTCGAGACGATCGCGCCCGGCCGAACGGGACGGCTGCCGGCGGCGCTCGCCGCGCTCTCGATCGTGCTGGCCTTCGCGCGGCTCGTCGCGCACGGACCGGACGGCGAGCCGCTGGGGCTGCTCGCCGACGACGCGCTCGCGCGCACCTTGTCGGGGATCGTGCTGCTCGTCGCGCTCGCCGTCGTCGCCATGGCCGAGCCGCTGCTCGAAAAGCTCGCGCTCCCGCGCGGCGAGTTCCACGCGCTGCTGCTCGCTTCGCTGTCGGGGATGCTGCTGGTCGTCAGCGCGAGGGACCTGCTTGTCTTCTTCCTCGGCATCGAGCTGCTCTCGATCCCGCTCTACGTGCTCGCCGCCTACCGCAGGCTCACCTCGATGGGCGTCGAGAGCGGCTTCAAATACTTCCTGCTCGGCGCCTTCGCCTCGGGCTTCCTCGTCTACGGGATCGCGCTGCTCTACGGCGCGGCAGGCGACACGCGCTACCGATCGCTCGCCCTGCTGGCGGCGCGGCCGGAGCTGCAGCACGCGATGTGGCACGTCGGCGTGGCGATGCTGCTCGTCGGCGTCGGCTTCAAGGCGGCGGCGGCGCCGTTTCACGCCTGGACGCCCGACGTCTACCACGGCGCCTCGACGCCGGTGACGGCGTTCATGGCGGCCGGCGTGAAGACGGCGGCGTTCGGCGGCGCGCTGCGGCTCGCGCTCGAAGTCCTGCCGCCGTCGCCCGCGCTCGTGACGGGATTCACGATCGTCGCCTGTCTCTCGATGGCGGTCGGCAACCTCGCGGCGCTGATGCAGACCCACTTGAAGCGGCTGCTCGCGTGGTCCTCGATCGCCCACGCCGGCTACCTGCTCGTCGGCGTGGCGGCGGCCCTCGTCCGGCGCGACGGGCCGGCGCGCGACGCGCTGCTCTTCTATCTGGGCACCTATGCGCTCACGACGGTCGCCGCCTTCGCGCTCGTCCTGCAGGTCGGCCGCGAGCTCGGCCCGTCGCAGGACCTGAAGTCGCTGCGCGGACTCGCGCGGCGGCGGCCGTTCCTGAGCTTCGCGCTCGCGCTCTGCTTCCTCTCGCTCGCGGGCGTGCCGCTGACCGCCGGCTTCCTCGGCAAGCTCTACGTGATCCGGGCGGCCTGGTCGGCCGGCGGCACGCTGCTCGTCCCGGCGCTCTTCCTCGCGGCCACGTCGGTCGTCGCGCTCGGCTACTACCTGCGCGTGATCGCGACGCTCTACATGGAGCGCGAGGAGGACGAGCCGGCGCCTCTGCTGCAGAGCCCCGCGGTCTCGCTCGTCGCGACGTTGACCAGCGCCGCGATCCTCCTCTTCGGGCTGTGGCCCGCGCCGCTGCTGAGGTGGCTCGCGCCCTGAACGACCGCGTCCCGCCGGCGGTTACGGAAGCTCGTTCTCGTGGAGCCGCCGCTCGAACTGGACGGCGATGCCGAGCGTGCCGGGCGAGAGGGCCTCGACGCGGGTGATCTTGGCGGGTGCTCGCACTTCACGCCCGCCGGCCGAGAAGACGAGCTCGATCCGGATCTCGTCGCTCGTGATGAAGTAGGCGCCGGTGCGCGAGACGTCGCGGCCGCCCCCCATCACCTGCGACGGCTCGAGGCGCGCGGTCATGACGGCGTGGGTCCCGCGGCGGACGTTTCCGCGGCGCTCGACGGTCGTGTGCGCGCCGGTCCGATCGTACGGCCGTTGCGTTTCCTGCGTCGCCATCCCGGTCTCCTCCTTCAACCTGCCTGCGTGGCTCTGCGCGCGCGGCCGCGCGCTCGGAAAGAACTTCCCATCACGCCACGTTTCGGCGATCGGCGGCCGCGACTTGAGCGCCTCATGGCGCCGCGGCCGGGAGCCCCGCGCTCCGGAAGAGCTCCGCGAGATCGGCGCCCGCCGCCTCCGAGAGGACGCGGCCCGCGAGCGCCGCGGCCGCGAGCCCGTCGCGCTCGCCCCGAACGTCCCGGACGAAGTCGACGCCGTGCTCGGCGATCCCCGCGTGCAGCCGCCGGAAGAAACCGTCGCCGCCGGTGCGGGCCGCCGCGAAGACGAGCGCCGTCGACCACTCGTAGGCCGAGCGGCGCCCGTCGGCGTCCGCCGGCGCGCGCTGCAGCAGGAACGCCGGGTTCACCGCCGCAGCACCCGGCTGGTGGAATGCGTCACCCTCCACGAGCAACCGGTCGAGCGCGAGCTCCCGCTCGCGCGTCCAGTCCTCGCGGCCGAACCGGCGCGCGGTCACGACCAGATCGACGGCGCCCGCGATCCCCTCGCTCAGGAACCACGGCAGCGGCACGCCGGACTGCTCCTCGAAGACGTGGCTGATCTCGTGCGCGTAGCTGCGCCACGGGAGATGAAGCTCGTCCTCGCGCACGAAGATCCCGAACCGGTTCTGGAACGCCGGACCCGCGTCGAGCGCGCCGTCGCCGGCGCGCAGCGCGAAGAGGAAGAGCGGCGGCGGACTCGCGCCGAGAAGCAGGGCGACGTCGTCGCGGCTCTCGCGCAGGAGCTTCATCACCCACTCGCCGTCGAAGACGCTGGCGCCGTCGCACTCGCGGACTTCGAGCGGGCCTCCTTCGCTCCCGTCGATCCAGACGCGCGGGCTCCAGGCCGGATCGGGGCGGGCTCGCGCCGCCAGCACGGCCCACTGGTCGACGTCGACCGCGGCGCCGGAGAGCCACTCGAGCCCGAGGTCGATCTCGGCGCCGTCCGGGACCTCGGGCAGAGGCGCGGCATCGATCCACTCGAATCGCTCGAGGTGCAGCGTGTCGGCGACCTCGACGGGTTTCGAGAACGACTCTCCGGCCACGAGCCGCAGCGACGCGCCTTTCCACCGCCCATTCCACCGCTCGTGGCAGGCGAGCCGCAGCCACAGCCGTGACCCGGCCCCGCGCGACCGCGCGTGCAGCTCGAGCCGCGAGACGCCACCCTCCTTGCCGCCGAGTCGCACGCAGATCTGCCCGGTGGCGCAGCGCGCCGCGACGAGCCCGCGGTCCGACGCGGCCTCGCGCACGGACAGCCCGCTCTCGGCTTCGGCGACCTCCGGCGGCCCCGCCGAGGACGCGATCCCGACGCACGCCGCCGCGAGCAGCGCCGCGCCCGCCAGCCGCGGCACGCGCCCCATCGCTGCCACCTTCTTCGCCCCGATCGTCATCGCTCCGCCCAGACCCTGAGCGGCCGGTAGAGCTGGCCGAGCCGCTCGTAGAAGCCGGAGCAGTGGACCGAGACGCCGAAGGCGTCGAAGTCGTGGTGATGGACGAACTCGTGCAGCAGCGTCTCGAGCAGCGACTTGAGCGCGACCGGCCGCTCCTGCGCCGCCGTGCGCGCGAAGACCTCGATCGCGCCGCCGCGACGGCACCGTCCGTGGAGCTCGAAGACGATGCGTCCGCCGCGGCGGCGATGGGGCCGCGGCTCGTCGCGCAGCCGGACGCGCTTGCGCTCGAGCACGAACTCGTCGCAGAGCAGGTCGACGAGCCCCTGCGCCCCGCGCGCGAGGCCGTCGGGCTCGCCGCCGCCGCGAAAGAGGTCGTGGCTCTCGACGAGCGCCGCCATCCACGGCCGCGCACCGGCGAGCGCGCGCCGCGTGAGCGTCGCGTCGAGGCGCGCGCGATCGAGTCGACGGAAGAGAGGTTCCGGCAGCATCGCGGGTCGGGCGGTCTCCGGCGCGATTGTAGGATGCGGCGGTGAGGAAGGTCGCCCTCGCGCTCGTGGTCGGGCCGCTGTCGGTCGCGCTGCTGCTGCTCGCCGCCGAGCTCCTCTGCCGCGCGACGGCCGGCAGCTCGACCGCGCTCGCTCCGCCGCGCTACCTCGTCCGCGGCGGGACGGCGGACGGCCGCGAAGCTCTCGTGCCGGGTCCCCATCCGCCGCTGCCCGGCGCGCGCTTCCGCGTCGACGCGATCCCGATCGCGCACGCGAGCGGCGCCAGGCGCCTGCTCTGCCTCGGCGACTCGACGGTCCATGGCCACCCCTTCGAGCCGCCGGCGACGTTTCCCGACTGGATCGCCGCCCGCCTGCCGCGGCTGATCGATCGCGGCTGCTTCGAGACGTTCAATCTCGGCGTCAACGCGATGAACTCGCAGGCGGTCCTCGATCTCGCCGGCGAGCTGGCGCCGCTGCGTCCCGACGTGGTCGTCGTCTACGTCGGCCACAATGAGTTCCTCGATCAATGGCTGCCGCGCGTCCGCCGGCCGCTCTCGAACGCCGTCGCCCGGCTCCTCGACCGCTGCTACGTCGGACGGCGCGTGCGAGCGTGGCTCGGCCCGCCGCCGGGAGGGCCAGGCGACCTAGGGCTCCGCGGGCGCGACCGGCGCGAGACGATCCACGACGAGCCGCTGCTCGCGCCCGAGGAGCTCGCCCGCGGCGAGCGCGCCTTGGCCGCCGCCCTGCACACGCTCGTCGGCCGGATCCGCGACGCCGGCGCGCTCCCGGTCCTCGTGCTGCCGGTGTGCGACCTGCTCGACACGCCGCCCGAGTGGTCGAGCTTCTCGCCGGCGACGAGCGCGCCGGAGCGCGAGCGGTTCCGGGCTCGGCTCGACGAGCTGATCGAGCGGCGCCGCGCGCTCGAAGCGCGGCCTTCGGACTCCGCCAGCGGCGCCGACGCCGAAGCCGACGCCGCAAAGGAATCGCGCGCCCTCCTCGCCGCGCTCTCCGAGCTCAAGGCCGCCGATGCGGGCGTCGCGCGCGTCGACTACGAGCGCGGCCGGCTGCTCCTGCGAGTCGGCGAGCTCTCGGCCGCGAAGCAGGCGCTGCTCGCTGCGCGCGATCGCGACGGCCACCCGATCCGCGCGCCGAGCGCGCGGCTCGACGCCATCCGCGCCGCGGCGCGCGAGACCTCCGCGCTGCTCGTCGATCCCTGGCCGCTCTTCGAGGCGGCGGCGCAGGACGGCATCCCAGGCCAGCACGGCCTCTTCGTCGACTACTGCCACCCCGACCTGCTCGGGCACAGGTTGCTCGCCGAGGCGATCCTGCGCGAGCTCGCGCGCCACGGCGCCCTCGTCGCGCCCGAGCAGTGGCGCTTCGACGCCGAGCCCGACGTCGCCGACTACGAGGCGGAGATGGGGCTCTCGCGCGCCGCGCAGGCCGACTCGCTCGCCCGCCGCGGCCTCTTCCTGGTCGGCGAGAGCTACCTCGACGCGGCGAACGACGAGCCGCTTGGCGCCGCCGACGCGCTCTTCGGGCTCGCGCTTCAGACCGACGATCGCTGCGCGCTCGCCCGCGCCGGCCGCGGCGCCGTGGCGCTCGTGCGCGGCGAGTCACAACGGGCGCTCGCCGAGTTCGAAGCGGCGAGCGACCTCGACCCGCGCGCGCTCGACCTCTTCGCCGAGAAGGAGGCGACGGTGCCGGCGGTGAAGGAGCTCTTCGAGCGCAACGGCCTCACGATCCGCGAGGGGCGGGCGCGCCGGCGGGGGCGCGCTCCGCCGGGTCGCGCCGCGCGAGCCAGGCGACGCCGAGCGCGCCGGCGAACGCGAGGGCCGCGAGCGCCGCGAAGACGGCCGGGTAGCCGAAGCTCCGGCCGCCCGCGATCGCCGGATTCGCGGCGAGCGAGCCGAGCCCGAAGGTGACGACGAACTTGAGGCCGTAGGCGAGCCCGCGCACGCGCGGGTCGGAGCGGCGCGCGACGAGGTCGTTCTCGACCGGCTGCGACCCGAAGTGGAAGAAGGCGAAGAGGGCGCCGCTGATCAGGAGCGGCGGCCCGCGCAGCGCGAAGAGCCCCGCGAGCCCGACGGCGCTGAGCGCGTTCATCGCCGCGTAGAGGCGCAGCGTCGCGCCGCGCCGCGCGAGCCGGCCGCCGAAGAGCTCGCCGAGGCTCCCGAACGCGAGCACGATCGTCGCCAGCGCGCCGGCGAGCGGCCCGAGCGGCGTCTCGCCTTCCTGCCGCGGCCCGAGCAGCCACGCCGGCAGCGACTCCTGCGCGCCGTGCGCGAGCGGCTGGAGCGAGAGCTCGGCGGGGCCGGGCCCCGCGTGCGGCGTCGCGCCCACTTCGTCCTTCACGTGGCTCGTCCAGCTCGACCAGAAGCCTTGATGGAGCAGGCCGGCGGGCGTCATCGCGACCAGCAGGACCAGGAGCCCCGGCGCGAGCAGCAGCTTCCACGGCAGCGCGCGGCGCGGGGCCGAGCTCCTCGCGTTTCGCACCTCGACCTCGGCGGCGGTGAGCGGCGCGGCCTTCAACGCGACGAAGAGGACCGCCGCGGCGAGCGCGACGACCGTGTAGGCGTGGCGCCAGCCGACGCTCTCGTGCAGCCGCAGCACGAGCAGCGGCGCGAGCGTTGACCCGAAGTGGCCGACGAAGCCGTGGATCCCGAGCGCGCGCGCCCGCTGCGTCGGGATCGACTCGGCGATCCATGCGAGGCCGACCGGGTGGTGCGCCGACGCCGCGAGCCCGACGAGCGCGACCGCCGGCGCGAAGAGCCAGACGCCCGGCGCCGCAGCGGCCGCGCCGGCTGCGAGCGCGAGCAGCGCGAGGTAGCCGAGGTAGACCCTCCGGCTGCCGAGCGCGTCGCCGAGCGCTCCGCTCGGGATCGCGCCGAGTCCCATCAAGAGGCCGCAGAGCGTCACGAGCCAGCCGATCGCCTCGGTCTCAAGGTCGCGCGAGGCCTCGAAGATCACCTGCTGGAGAATCAGCGTCGAGACGTGGCAGAGCGCGTGACCGAGCGACGCCACCGTGAGGACCGCCTGCTCGTCGCGCCGCACTCGTGCTCCCGTCCGCTGCGGCTCGCCTTGCCTGCGCTCGCCGCCGGCGCGAAAGTACTCGCCCGAGGGTTCCGATTCGACGGCCGCGAGGCGTCACCGCGATGGCGCAGCAGGAGCAGCGATCGTCCGACCGGCTGCGCCGCGTGCTCGAGCAGCCGCTGAGGGAGGCGCCGCGCAGCCTTGCAAGCCGCGTCGTCCAGTGGTCGGTGGCGGCGATCGTGATGTCGGGCCTCTTCGCGTGGATCACCTGGCAGTGCCTGATCCCTTCGGAGGACGAGGCGCGCCCGCCTCCCGACCCGCGCCTCTTCGAGCTGCTGCCCGCCGACTACATGACGCCCGAGGAGGGAGTCGTCCGTGCGCCGACCGCCGGCGCGGCCGACGCCGACGACGCGCTGCTGCGCGGCGCGGTCGCCGAGGCCAGCCTCGCCTACTCGCAGGCCTTCGCCGCCGACGCGCGCGACCGCTACGCCGCCTTCCTCGCGGCGTGCACGGCGGTCGAGCTCGATCGCGTCGCGGAAGCGGTCGAGCCGCTCAGGGCCGCGGCCGGAGCGACGGCGCCGCTGCGTTCGCCGATGCGGTCGGTCCGCCTGCTCGCGCGGATGGTCGAGCGACGGTCGAGCCGGCCGGGCGAGCCGCTCGCCGACAGCTTCCTGCGCGCGCTCGCCGCCGACGCGGCCGACGCCGACGTGCCGTCGCTCGATGGGCGCGACGCGCTGCGCGATCTCTACGCCACGCGCCTGCTCTCGGAACGCGCCGCGCCGGTCGACCCGACGCGGCTGCCGCCGGAAGAGCTCCCGGCCTTCGAAGTCGTGACGGGCGAAGCGCCGCTCGATGCCGCGCGCTCGCTCGTCGACGCGGCGCCGCTGCCCGTCGAGCTCTTCGCGCTGACCCGGCTGCGCGAGCTGGCGATGGAGCCGGAGCATGGACGCATCGCCGACGCGATCGCGCGGCTCGCCGCCGCCGAGCCCGACAACGCCTACTGGCCGCTCCTGATCGGCGGGCTGCAGTCGCCCTTCGCGCTCGCCGCGAGCGCCGCCCCGGGCTACGACGCGGCGACGCTGGCGACGGAAGACGAGCCCGACGTCCTCGCCGGCCTCTCGCCCGAGACGATGGAGGCGTTCGAGGAGGCGGCCTCGCGGCCGCGCTGCGACCCCCATCTGCGCGAGCTCGTGGCGCTCGACGAGTCGCTGCGCCGCGCGGCGGGCGACACCTTCGCGCCGCTCCACGTGAGGCCGGCGAAGGAGCTGCTCTTCCTCGGCGATCCGCGGCTCGCCGGCCGGATCACCTATCGGGCGCTCGTCGCGGAGCGGGCCCACGGCGAGCGCGAGGTCGTGGCGCTCCTCTCGGCGGCGGTGGCTCTCGACTCGTTCACCGGCGAGCTGGCGCACGATCCCTTCTCGATCGACGACCCGTTCACCCACCGCGAGCGGGCGCGCGCGCTGCTGCTGCGATGCGACGAGCTCGGCCTCGAGCGCGGGCCGTTCGAGCGGCGGCTCGCCCGCTTCGAACCGCTCGAGCGCGCGGCGACGGCGCTCGCGCCGGTGCGCGGCGAGCTCGACCTGCCGCTGCCGATGGCGCGTCTCGTCCGCGAGCTTTTCGAGCGCTACGCTGCCGACCGCTCCGCGCTGGTGCGCACGCTCCGGCGCTATCTCGACGAGTGACCGCACGGGGGACGCCGACCGACCTTGGACCCGACCGACCGCCGCGCGCGCCGCCGACGTCTCCTCGAGCGAATGGCCGACGGCGGCGTCGCGCTGATCCCGACGGCCTCGCAGAAGTCGCGCAACGGCGACGCCGACTACCGCTTCCGGCCCGACAGCGACTTCCACTACCTCACCGGCTTCAGCGAGCCCAACGCGCTGCTCGTGCTCGCCAAAGGACGGAAGGGCGGCGAGCAGCTCCTGTTCCTGCAGCCGCGCCAGCGCGAGCAGGAGATCTGGACCGGACGGCGGCTCGGCGTCGAGCGCGCCTGCGCGGCGCTCGCGGTCGATCAGGCCCACTCGATCGAGGAGCTCGATTCGCAGCTCCCCGGACTTCTCAAGGGCTGCGAGCCGCTCTACTACCGGACGGGGCTGCGGCCCGACCTCGACGCCCGCGTGCTCGCCGTCGTGGCGAGCCTGCGGACGAAGGTGCGCGAGGGGAATCCGGCGCCGGCGGCGATCGTCGACCCGTCCGCGCTCGTCCATGAGATGCGGCTGCGCAAGGAGGCGGGCGAGCTCGAGACGATGCGGCGCGCGGCGGCGATCACGGCCGAGGCGCATGTCGCCGCGATGCGCGCCTCACGGCCGGGTGTCTTCGAGTACGAGATCGAGGCGATCGTCGAGCATCTCTTCCGCCGGCGCGGCGCCGACGGCCCGGCCTACGGGACGATCGTGGCGAGCGGCGCCAACGCGACGGTGCTCCACTACACGCAGAACGACCGGCGGATGGAGGCGGGCGACCTGCTGCTGCTCGACGCCGGCAGCGAGCTCAACTGCTACGCCTCCGACGTCACGCGCACCTGGCCCGTCTCCGGCCGCTTCGCGCCGGCGCAACGGCGCGTCTACGAGCTGGTGCTCGAGGCGCAGCGGCGCGCGATCGCGCTGGTGGCGCCGGGCCAGCCGTTCGATGCCGCCCATCACGAGGCGGTCCGCACGCTGGTCGCCGGCCTGATCGAGCTGAAGCTCCTCGCCGGCGGCGTCGACGAGAACGTCGAGAAGAAGACGTTTCGCCGCTTCTACATGCACCGCACCGGCCACTGGCTCGGCCTCGACGTCCACGACGCCGGCGCCTACTTCACGCGCGGCACCGACCACCGCTCGCTCGAGCCGGGGATGGTCGTCACCGTCGAGCCGGGCCTCTACTTCGCCGAGGACGACGACGCGATCCCGGCCGAGTACCGCGGCATCGGCGTTCGGATCGAGGACGATGTCCTCGTGACGAGCGGCGGCCTCGAGGTGCTCACCGCCGCCTGCCCCAAGGCGGTCGCGGAGATCGAGGCGATCGTCGGCAGGGAGCCCGCGCGCGTCGGTTAGCGGACCACGCTCCCGTCGGCCGCGACTCTGCGGAAGTCCGCGGCATGGCGGCGCGCGAAGTCGGCGAAGAGGTCGGGGTGGAGCGCCGCGGCGAGCAGCTCGAGCGAGTCGACGATCCGCGGCCCCGGCCGGTTGAAGTGCCTCGAGCCGTCGGCCACGACGACGCGGCCGCGCGCGAGCGCGGGCCAGCGACCGAGCGGCAGCGTCCGCCGCGCGACCGCAAGCTCCGCGAGCGCGTCCGCAAGCCCGAGCCCGCAAGGCTTGAGCACCACCGCCTCGGCGTCGAGTCCTTCCAGCTCAAGAGGCGTCGGCTGCGGCGCCTTCTCGCCGGCGGCCGCCCCGACCGGCTCGCCGCCGGCGATCTCGACCAGCTCCGGCATCCAGGTCCCGCCGAGCATCACCGGGTCGAGCCACTCGACCGTCACCGTGCGCGGCCGCTCCCACGCGCTGACCGCGCGCCGCCCCACCTCGGCGATCCGGCCGCGCAGCGAATCGAGGAGCGCCGCGCACTCCCGCTCCCGGCCGATCGCCTCCGCGATGCGGCGCGCGTCGGCGAGCACCTCGTCCAGACGCGTCGGCGCCAGCGCCACGAGCGCCGTCTCGCGCCCGATCCGATCGCCGAGCGCCGCGCGCACGTCGTCGAGCGAGACGGCGCAGACCTCGCAGAGCTCCTGCGCGATGACGACGTCGGGAGCGAGCGCGCGCAGCCGCGCCGCGTCGAGCTCGAAGAGCGGCAGGCCGCGCGCCGCCGTCGCGCGCACCGCCTCGTCGATCCCGCGGCTGCCGGCGGCCCCGCCGATCGCGCTCCGCGTGAGCCGCGGCAGCGTCGCGACCGAAGCCGGCTCGTCGCACTCGTGCGACACGCCGACCAGCTCGTCCCGCGCGCCGAGCGCGCAGACGAACTCCGTGGCCGCCGGCAGCAGCGAGACGATCCGGCTCACTGCAGGATCACCTGCAGCGGCGCCGAGGTCCCGAAGAGCGGCCCGAGCGATCGCGGCCTTGCGAAGCCCGGCCGAGCGCCGGACGGATCGCTCGGCCCCGGTCCGACGACGACCTGCGCGGCGAGCGTGATGCCGCCCGAACCGGGGTTGTTCAGGAGCTCGCGCCACTCGCCGGCCGGATCGGTCGAGAAGAGCGAGACGCTCACGCCGCCGGTGAAGTCGAGCCCGATGAAGAGAGGCGCCGGCCAGGTGCGATTCTTGAGCTCGCGCTCGCTCGACGCGATGCCGCCCGTGACCAGGAGCAGTCCGAGACCGCTCGGGACGGCGCCGGTGACCGCGACCTCGTAACGCCCCGGCGGGATCGAGCTCGCCGGGTTGGTGGTGAGCGTCGGCCGCTGCGGCCGCACGCGTGTCAGGCCGTTCAGCGAGAAGAAGTCGCTGCGGATGGCGAGCAGCTCGCCGGCGTCGGCGGGCTGCCACGGTTCGAAGGCGCCGCGCGCGCCGCGCGACTCGCGCAGGTAGAGGAACGAGACGTACGGGCCGGCCTGCGCGACGACGCGCTCGTCGAGCGTGAGAGGGTCGAGCTCGACCAGCACGCCGGAGTTCGGGTCGCTCACGAGCACGTCGCCCGATTCGTCGAGCGCGAGGTAGGCCGCGCCGTCGACGAGGCCGAGCAGCTCGCCCTGGTTGACGCCGATCGTCGCGGGGCCGATGCCGGCCGTGACGTCGCCGGGATCGAAGCGCAGCACCTCGGTCCCGTCGGGTGGCGGCGGGTAGGAGCTCAGGTCGGGCGTGGCGAAGTAGAGATTCCCGGCCGCGTCGAAGGCGAGCGGGCCCGAGGCGTCGGGCGAGACGATCACGTCGTCGAGCGTCCCGTTCGTGAAGTCGCAGAGCGCGACGTAGGAGCCGCTGAAGAAGCCGAGCGCGTAGCTCAGGAACGGCCGGCCTTGCGGGTCGAAGGCGAGATCGTAGGGGTAGACGGTGTCGAGGACGATCGTCGAGCTCAGCGTGGCGAGGTCGATCTCGTGGACGTAGCCGTTGCTGCTCTCGCCGAAGTAGAGCTTCTTGCCGTCGGGCGAGAGCGTGAGGAACGCGCCGAAGACGAAGCTGGCCGGCGTGAAGAGCGTCCGCACCTGCGAGCCGTCGGCCGAGGAGAGCTCGACCACCGCCGCGCCGTCGAAGAGCGCGTAGTTCCCGTTCGGCAGCACTTCGAAGCCGCCGATGAATGCGCCCGGCGGCGCGATCGAGAGCTCGTCGAGCGTGAAGCCCGGCGAAGTGGTCTGCGCCGCGGCGCTCGACGGCGCCCCGCCGACGATCAGGGCCGCGAACGCGGCGATCCCAAAGAACGACCTCAGTTCCACGATCCAATGACGAATGGACACGATCCACCCTCCCTCGGCGCCGCCCCCTCGGGCGGCGGCCGAATGGCGCTCGCATCCTCGTCACTCAGGAAGACGCGAGCGCGGCCTCGCTCCGCGAAGCGAAGGGCGAAATGATCGGCACGCCGGCTCGAGGCGGAAGATCGGCCGCTCCGGACGGACGTCGCCGGTCCCTTCTCCTCCCCTCGAGGAGCACGAATCAGGACTCGCGGTGGAGCGGTCTTCTGGCTCTCGGGCTGATTACTCCCTCGACCTTCCCAGAACGCGGTGGCGACCTCTTGCGAGGGCGACGCGCTCCAGTGGTTGCTCGAGGTTTCGCTCCCGATCACAGCGGCGGGGCCGCGCCGGAATCTCACCGGCTTCCCGGATTCACACCGCAACGTTGGCGCGGGAAGGTACGGCGGGGCGCGCTCGGCGTCAAGCCGGCGGCCCGCGGCGAGCCGCTACAGGCCGAGCCAGTCGCTCGGCAACGCTCCCGGCACGGTCATGGTCTGGAGCAACGGCGGCGTACCGACGAGCGTCGAGCCCCCGAGCCACTGGTAGATCGCGCCGGTGTCGACGACTCCCGCGATGTCGGCTTTCTGCGCGCCGGCGACCACGTCGAGGAGGCCGTCGCCGGTCACGTCGGCGAGATGGATCCCCTGGCCGCCCGCGGCCCCGAGCCCGTCGCTCCAGTTCGCGCCCGGCACCGTGAGCGCGGCGAGCTGCGCGGGAGTGCCGCTGAGCGTCGAGCCGCCCGACCAGACGTGGATCGCGCCGCCGGCCTCGTCGGAGCTGATCACCAGGTCGAGCGTTCTGTCCGCGGACACGTCGGCGACCTGGGTCTGACGGCCGAGCGAGGCCGAGCCGCTGACTTTCAGCGTGGCCAACGGCGACGGCGAGCCCGTGAGCGTCGACCCTCCCTGCCAGACGTACATCGCGCCCCGGTTCCTCGTACCCCCCATGTCGGCGTCGGGCGTGCTGGCGACGACGTCGAGCACGCCGTCCGCGGTCACGTCGGCGAAGTAGATCCCCGCGCTTCCGAGCTTGTCGTCCGCGTACGCTCCCGAGATCGAGAGCGTGGCGCTCGAAGCCGGCGAGCCGCTCAGCGTCGCGCCGCCGTTCCACACGTAGATCGCGCCGACGTTCTGCTTTGTCGAGAGGTCTGCGTACATCGCGCCGGCCACCACGTCGAGCACGCCGTCGGCGGTGACGTCGGCGAGCTGGATCCCTGGACCGCCCGGAGAGATGAGTCCGAGAAGGTCGTCGGCGAACGCGCCCGAAATCGTCAGCGTTGCGAGCGGCGCGGGCGAGCCGCTCAACGTCGCGCCCCCGCTCCAGACGTAGATCGCACCGACGTCTCTCTTGCCCGCGATATCGGCGTACGAGGTCCCGGCAATCACATCAAGGAAGCCGTCGCCCGACACGTCGGCGACCAGGACCCCTTGCCCGTACACGGATCCGAGAACGTCCCAGGCGGCCGCGCCCGTAACCGTCAGTGTCGCGAGCAGTGCGGGCATGCCGTTGAGCGTGGGGCCACCCATCCACACGTAGACCGCGCCGGCACCGACCACTCCCGCGACGTCGGCAGCGGGCGTATTGGCGACGACGTCAAGCACTCCGTCGCCGCTCACGTCGGCGAACTGGAACCCAGGACTACCAGAGCCGAGTTCGTCATAGGCGACCGCGCCCGAAACCGTCAGCGTGGCGAAAGGCGGGAGCGAGCCGGCGAGCGTCGCGCCGCCGGTCCACATGTAAACTGCGCCGGCAGCGACGACTCCCGCGACGTTCGCGAGATAGCTGCCGGCGACCACGTCCAGGACGCCATCGCCGCTGACGTCGGCGAGCTTGATCCCTTGATCGTCCCCGCCGAGCGTCGCCCCGAGCCAGACCGCTCCTGGCGCCGAAAGCGTGGCGAGCGGCGCGGGCGAGCCGCTGAGCGTGGGCCCCCCTTTCCATACGTAGATCGCGCCGGTGTCCCACACTCCCGCAACGTCGGCAAAGGAGGCTCCGGCGATCACGTCCAAGAGGCCGTCGCCCGTCACGTCCGCGATCCGGATCCCCTGGCCATAGATGTTGTAGTAGGGCCAGGGCTTAGGGGGTCCGATGTATCCAAGCGAGTCTCCGGCGACCGCGCCCGGCACAACCAGCGTGGCCAGCGGCGCAAGCGAGCCGTTCAATGTTGTTCCGCCCTTCCACACGTAGACGGCTCCGACGTCAGAGACGCCGCCGACGTCGGCGTAGATCGCGCTCGCGACCAGATCGAGAACGCCGTCCCCGGTCACGTCGGCGAGCTCAATCGTCTGACCGGATCCGTACCCGAGTTGGTCGCCCACGATGGCGCCCGGCACGGTCAGCGTGGCGAGCGGCGCGGGCGCGCCGCTGAGCGTCGGCCCCCCCCTCCAGACGTAGATCGCGCCAGCGTATTGCACGCCTGCGACGCATTTCGCGTAGGCTCCAACGACCACGTCGAGCACGCCGTCGCCGGTCACGTCGGCGAGCTGTATTCCCTGACTCTTCGCGATCCCATAGTACGGGACCCAGTTGCCGAGCGAGCCCAACCTGTCGCCGACAACCGCAGCAGGAGCGAGGAGCGTGGCCTCGGGAGCGCCGGACGGCGCGGTGCTCCCGTACCAGACGTAGATCGCCCCGGAGTCGGCCACTCCCGCGGCGTCGGCGAAGGACGCTCCCCCGACCGTGTCGAGCACTCCGTCTCCGGTGACGTCCCCGATCTGGATCCCCGTGTTCAAGGAAGAACCGGGTCGATCCACGCGCAATTCGACCGAAGCGAAGAGCGTGTTGCTCGGATGCGTGTGGTCGGTCGCGCGGAACGAAAGCCGGCGGAACCCCGCGACGTTCCCCGGCACCAGCCACCGCACCGTCCCCTTCGCGGTCACGAGTCCCGACCCAGGGCTTCCCTTCGCGGGCGGCGCGCCCGCGTGGACCTGCGTAAACACGCAGCCGGGCGGCGGATTGAGCATGATCAGACTTACCGAGTCGCGCTGCGGGTGCGTCGACTGGACCGTGAACTCGAGCAACTGGCCTGGACGCACGACCGTCCCCGGACGGAAGGTCGTCGTGAGCGTCCCGCCGCTGCCGGGGCCGCCGCCGCTTTGCGCGAGCGTGACTCCGACGATTGAAGCGGCGAGAGCCGAGATGAAGGTCGCGACCCCGAAGACGCGGACGGCGGGCCGGGTCGCCATGACGAGCTCCTTCAACGCGACGCACCCGAGACGCAGTGACCTGGAGCGTAGCGCCAGCAAGGGAACCGACAAGGCGCGGCGCCGACTGCCATGACGAACTCCCGAGACGCCGACGATCGGTCAGTACCCGAGCCAGTCCCCCGCCGTCGCTCCCGGCACGGTCATCGTCTGGAGCAGCGGCGGCGCGCCGACGAGCGTCGAGCCGCCCGCCCACTCGTAGATCGCGCCGACGTTTACGACGCCGGCGACGTCGGCGAACTGCGCGCTGCCGACGACGTCGAGGACGCCGTCGCCGGTGACGTCGGCGAGATGGATCCCCTGGCCGCCCGCGATGCCGAGCTGGTCGCCCGCGACCGCGAGAGGCACCGTCATCGTCGCGAGCGGCGAGAGCGAGCCGCTCAGCGTCGAGCCGCCCTGCCAGACGTAGATCGCGCCGACGTCCTGCTTGCCCGCGACGTTGGCGTCGCCGGTGCCGGCCACCACGTCGATCGTCCCGTCGCCGGTCACGTCGGCGAAGAGGACGCCCTGTCCGCTCGCCGACCCGAGATGGTCGAGAGTCACCGCGCCGGCAACTGTGAGCGTCGCCAGCGGCGAGACCGAGCCGCTCAGCGTCGAGCACCCTTTCCAGACGTAGATCGCGCCGACGTCGAACTTCCCGCCGCCGTTGGCGAGCGGCGTGTCGGCGACGACGTCGAGCACGCCGTCGGCGGTCACGTCGGCGAGCTGGATCCCGCCGGATCCGATCTGGTCCTTCGCGGCTGCGCCGGAGACGGTCAGTGTGGCGAGCGGCGCCGGCGAGCCACTCAGCGTCGAGGTGCCGTTCCAGACGAAGATCGCGCCGACGTCTTTCCTGCCCGCGACGTCGGCCTGCACGGCGCCGGCGATCACGTCGACCACGCCGTCGCCCGTCACGTCGGCGAGCTGGATCCCCTGGTCGAAGGCGTATCCGAGGCAGTCCGAGGCAACCGCGGCAGGATTCGACAGCGTGGCGAGCGGCGCCGGAGCGCCTCTTAGCGTCGAACCGCCGCCCCAGACGTAGATCGCGCCGGCTGCCTGCACGCCTGCGACGTCCGCGAGGTACGAACCGGCGATCACGTCGAGCACGCCGTCGGCGGTCAGATCGGCGAGCTGCACGCCCTGGCCGGCTCCGAACGGTAGCTCGCCGAGCTGGTCGCTCATGCCCGCGCCCGACACCGTCAGCGTGGCGAGCGGCGCCGGCGAGCCGACGAGCGTGGCGCCGCCGCGCCAGACGTAGATCGCGCCGGCATCCGACACGCCCGCGACGTCGGCGTGGTTCGCGTTGGCGACGACGTCGACCACGCGGTCGCCGGTCACGTCGGCGAGTTGGATCGCCTGATCGGTGCCGTAGAAGTTCCCGAGGTGGTCGTAGCTGACCGCGCCCGGCACCGTCAGCTCGGCGAACGGCAGGAGCCCGCCGAGGAGCGTCGGGCCGCCCTTCCAGACGTAGATCGCGCCGGCGTCGACCAAGCCAAAGAGGTCGGCGAGACACGCGCCCGCCACGACGTCCGACACGCCGTCGCCGGTCACGTCGGCGAGCTGGATCGCCTGACCTGAGGCTTGTCCGAGCAGGTCGCCGGCAAACGGACCGGAGACGATCAGTCGCGCCAGCGGCGCAACCGTGCCGCGGAGCGTCGGGCCGCCCTTCCAGACGTAGATCGCGCCGGCATTCCAGACGCCCGCGATGTCGGCGTAGCAGGCGCCGGCCACCACGTCGAGCAGGCCGTCGCCCGTCACGTCGTGGAGCTGGATCCCCTGGCCGCTCGCAATGCCAAGCTCGTCGCCCGCCGTCGCGCCCGCCACCGTCAGCCTGGCGAGCGGCGCCGGCGAGCCGCGAAGTGTCGGGCCGCCTCTCCACACGTAGATCGCGCCGACGTCGACGACTCCGGCGATGGTGGCATGCGAAGCGCCGGCGACGACGTCGATCTGGCCGTCGCCGTCCACGTCGGCGAGCTCGATCCCTTGGCCCGACACGTAGCCGAGCATCGCACCAGCGACAGCGCTCGACGCGCTCAGCGTGGCGAGCGGCGCGGGCGAGCCGGAGAGCGTCGGACCGCCTTGCCACACCCAGATCGCGCCGACGTCCGCCACTCCGGCGACGTCGGCGGCCGAGGCTCCGGCGACCACGTCGAGCACGCCGTCGCCGGTCACGTCGGCGAGCTGGATCCCCTGACCATGCGGCGTCGGCGGAGAGCCGTAGGACCGCAGCGAGCCGAGCGCGTCGGCGGCGGCTGCGCCAGGAATCACGAGCGTCGCGTCCGGCGAGCCCGACGGCGCGGTCGACCCGTTCCAGACGTAGATCGCGCCGGCGTCGACGACGCCCGCGACGTTGGCGTAGGTCGCTCCCGCGACCGAGTCGACCACTCCGTCGCCCGTGACGTCGCCGATCTGGACCGGCGTGTTCGAGGCCTCATGCGTGGCGTCGACGCGCAGGTCGACCGAAGCCGAGACGGTCTGGCCCGGCTGGGTGTGGTCGATCGCGCGAAACGTCAAGCGGCGGAACCCTCCTTCGGCCCACGGCACGAGCCATCGCACCTTGCCCGTTGCCGTCACCACGTTTCCCCGCCCCGTCCCAACGCCTCCACCCAGGGGCGGAACGGCGCGCCCATCCTGCGTGAAGACACAGCCGGGCGGCGGATTGAGCAGGACCAGGCTCACCGAGTCCCGCTGCGGGGCGGTCGACTGGACGGTGAACTCGACCACCTGACCCGGGCGCACGACCGTTCCTTGCGCGAGGCTCGTCGTGACCGTCGCTCCGGGAACCGAGTTCCCGCCGCTCTGCGCGAGCGTGACTCCGACGATCGCCACGGCCAGAGCGGCAACTCCGAAGACGTGGACGGCGGGTCTGGTCGTCATGACGAACTCCCTCGACGCGACGCACCCGAGACGAGAGTCGCCAAAGCGTAGCCCCGCCCGACGAACCGACAATGACTCGCGCCCGCGAGCGCGTCAGCTCCGCCGCCCGAACCTCTGCGCGATCGGGAATCGCCAGCCGGAGCCGAAGGCTTCTTCAGGCGGGCGTCCGCGCTGCCTTAGTACCCGACTTCGTCGCCGACCTTCGCGAGAGGCACGTACAGCCGCGCGAGCATCGCCGGAGATCCGCTCAGCGACGGGCCACCCGTCCAAAGGTAGAGCGCTCCGGTGTCGACGACCCCGAAGACGTTCGCGGACATCGCGCCAGCAACGACGTCCAGCACTCCGTCGCCCGTCACGTCCGCGAGCTGGATCCCCTCGCCACCTGCGATGCCGAGCATGTCGAGGTTGACCGCACTCGACACCATCAACGCGGCGTCCGGCGCGAGCGAACCGCTGAGCGCCGGGCCGCCGTTCCAGACGTAGATCGCGCCCACGTTGGTCTTCGTCGCTGAGTCCGCGTAGCTCGCTCCCGCAACGACGTCCAACACGCCGTCCCCGGTGACGTCGGCGATCAGGACTCCCTGCCCGTTTGCGAGCCCGAGCCAGTCCTTCTTGTGTGCGCCCGGAACCGTCAGCGTGGCGAGCGGCGCGGGAGTTCCCGTGAGCGTCGATCCGCCCTGCCAGACATAGACCGCGCCGGCGTCGACCACCCCTGCGACGTCCGCAAGTCTCGCCCCGGCGACCACGTCCATGACGCCGTCGGCAGTCACGTCCGCGAGCTGGAAGCCTTCGTCATATGCGTCTCCGAGCGAATCGAAGGCAACGGCGCCTGACACGGTCAACGTGGCGAGCGGTGCTGGCGACCCTCGGAGCGCCGAGCCGCCTTTCCAGACGTAGAGCGCGCCGGCATCGGTCACGCCGCCGACGTCGGCGACGGATGTGCCCGCGATGACATCCAACACGCCTTCGCCGGTCACGTCGACGAGCTGGATCGATTGACCTCGAGAGGTGCCGAGAAGGTCGTACGCGACGGCGCCCGACACGGTCAACGTGGCGCGCGGAGCCGGGGAGCCGCCGAGCTTTGAGCCACCTTCCCAGACGTAGATCGCGCCGGCATTGACGACGCCGCCGACGTCGGCATGGGTCGCACCAGCGACCACGTCCAGCACGCCGTCGCCACTCACGTCAGAGAGCAGCAGCGCCGAGCCAAGGTCGTCGTTGGCGACCGCGCCTGACACCATCAACGTGGCGAGCAGCGCCGGCGATCCGCTGAGCGTCGGGCCGCCCTTCCACACGTAGATCGCCCCAGCACTGCTGACTCCGGCGACGGTGGCCGTGCTGGCGCCGGCGACGACGTCCAGCAGGCCATCGCCGCTCACGTCGGCGAAGAGAATCCCCTGGACGGCTCCGGTGTAACCGAGGCGGTCGCGAGAAACCGCGCCCGGTACGGTCAGCGTGGCGAGCGGCGTGAGCGAACCGGCGAGCGTCGAGCCGCCCTTCCAGACGTAGATCGCGCCGACATCGGCCACGCCTCCCACGTCGGCACCCGCCGCTCCTCCCACTACGTCCAACGTTCCGTCGCCTGTCACGTCGACGACTTGGACCAAACTGAGGTGGTCAGCCGTGATCGCACCCGGCACCGTCAGGGTTGCCAGCAGTACCGGCGAGCCGTTGAGCGTGGGGCCGCCCTTCCAAACGTAGATCGCGCCGACGTCGATGACGCCCGCCATATCGGTGGAGCTTGCGCCGGCAAGAACGTCGAGGACGCGGTCACCGGTCACGTCGGCGAGCAGGAATCCTGCGTTTCCGAGACCGTCGTAGGCGGTCGCGCCCGCCACCGTCAGCGTCGCGAGCGGCGCCGGCGAGCCGGTGAGCGTCGGGCCGCCCGCCCAGACGTAGAGCGCACCAACATCGACCACGCCCGCGACATCGGCGTACTGCGTCCCTGCAACTACGTCCGCCACACGGTCGCCCGTCACGTCCGCGAGCTGGATCCCTTGACCGCCGGTCCAGCCGAGAAGGTCTCCAGCGGTCGCACCCGGCACGGTCAGCGTGGCGAGCGGCGCGGGCGAGCCATTGAGCGAACTTCCGCCTTGCCACACGTAGATTGCGCCGATGTCCTGCTTGCCCGCGATGTCGGCCCAGACCGTGCCGACGATCACGTCCTGCACGCCGTCTCCCGTGACGTCGGCGAGCTGGATGCCCTGACCGATCACGAATCCCAGCCTGTCGCCATTCTTCGCTTTCGATACGAGAAGGCTTGCACCCGGAACACCGGACGGCGCGGTGGACCCGTTCCAGACGTAGACGGCACCCGTGTCGGCGATGCCCGAGACGTCGGCGTAGGTCGCTCCCGCGACCGTGTCGAACACTCCGTCTCCCGTGACGTCGCCGATCACGATGGGCGCGTTCCACTGGCCCTTGAGGACGCGAACGTCCACCGACGCCGAGAGGGTCTGAGCAGGATGCGTGTGGTCGATCGCGCGGAAGGACAGCCGACGGAATCCCCCGAAGCTGAATGGGACCAGCCACCGCACCTTTCCGGTCGCGGTCACCACGCTCCCCGATCCCGCCGCCACGCTGCCCTTCGCCGGCGGCGCCGTCGGACGGTCCTGAGTGAAGACGCAGCCGGGCGGCGGATTGAGGAGGACGAGACTGACCGAGTCGCGCTGCGGGTGCGTCGACTCGACGGTGAACTCGACCACCTGGCCGGGACGGACCTCCGTATCCGGCGCAAGGCTCGTCGTGAGCGATGCTCCGGAGATCGCGCCACCTCCACTGCTCTGGGCGAGCGTCGTGTCGACGAGCATCGCCGCGAAGAGCGCTGCAGTGAACGCCGCGATCCGGATCTGGACTGCAGCCGTCGTCTCCAACTTCTTCTCCTGGAACGCCCGAGCCTCCGAGACGGCGGAGTAGCAGAGTAGCGCCGACGAACGAAGCGCCAAGGAGCCGCGGCTGAAAGCGGTCACCCCCGCCGCCCGAATCTCTGCGCGATCGGGAAGCGCCAGCCCGAGCCGAACGCTTTCGGCGTCACCTTCAGGACCGGAGCGGCCTGGCGTCGCTTGTACTCGGAGGCGAAGAGCATGCGGCGCACGTCGCGGACGACTCCTGGCGCCGAGCCGCGCGCCGACTGCTCCTTCACGCCGAGCCGCTCGACGACGAGGTCGTGCAGCACGCGGTCGAGCAGCGGATAGGGCGGCAGGCTGTCCTCGTCCTTCTGGTTCTCGCGCAGCTCGGCGGTCGGCGCGCGGTCGATCGTGCGGCGCGGGATCACCTCGCCGGCGCGGTTCACGTGGTCGGCGAGCCGGTTGACCAGCGTCTTCGGGACGTCGCCGATGACCGAGAGGCCGCCGCACATGTCGCCGTAGAGCGTGCAGTAGCCGACCGAGAGCTCCGACTTGTTCCCGGTCGAGAGGACGAGATGGCCGACCTTGTTCGAGATCGCCATGAGAAGCACGCCGCGCACGCGCGCCTGCAGGTTCTCGTCGGCGATGCCGCGATGGTCGCCGCCGAGGAGCGGCGAGAGGGCCCGGCGCAGGCTGTCGACGATCGGCTCGATCGGGATCACCTCGAAGCCGATGCCCAGCCGGCGGGCGAGCGTCGCGGCGTCCTCGTCGCTCGCCGACGAGGTGAAGCGCGACGGCATCGCCACTCCGAGCACGTTGGCGGCGCCGACCGCCCGCGTCGCCACCACCGCGACGAGCGCCGAGTCGATGCCGCCCGACAGGCCGACGACGGCGCGCTCGAAGCCGGTCTTCTTCATGTAGTCGCGCAGCCCCAGCACGAGCGCCTGGATCACCTGCTCGTGGTCATTCTCGGCCGGGACGTCGGTCGCGTGGCCGCGGCTCGCCGACGCCGCGTCGGGCAGGTCGGCGACCAGCAGCTCCTCTTCGAAGCCGCGCGCGTGGGCGAGCAGGCGGCCCGAGGCGTCGACCACCATGCTGTGGCCGTCGAAGACGAGCGAGTCGTTCCCGCCGACCAGGTTGCAGTAGACGACGCCGACGCCGTGGTGCTGCGCGGCCGCGGCGATGATCGCGCGGCGCAGCTTCGGCTTGCCGTGCTCGAAGGGCGACGCGGAGGCGTTCACCACCCAGGTCGCCCCCTTGCCGCGCAGCTGCGCGATCGGGTCGAGCGGGTAGAGGCGGCGCGGCCAGAAGCGCTCGTCGTTCCAGAGGTCCTCGCATATCGAGAGGCCGAGCTTCACGCCGCCCCGCTCGACGAGGGTGGGCTGCTCGGCCGGATCGAAGTAGCGCCGCTCGTCGAAGACGTCGTAGTTCGGCAGCAGCGACTTGCGCCCGACCACGCGCACGGCGCCGCCCTCGATCCACGCAAGGCTGTTGCTGCGGCCGAGGCCCGTCGCGTGCGGGCTCGACTCGACGTAGCCGACGAGCGCGACCGGCCCGCCCTTCAGCTTGCGCGCGAGCTCGTGCAGCGTCTCCTCCCCCTCCGCGACGAAGTCGGTCACTTCGATCAGGTCGCCCGGCGGGTAGCCGCAGAGCGTCAGCTCGGGGAAGAGGACCAGCTCGGCGCCGCGGTCGGCGGCGCGCGCCGTCCACTCGGCGACCTTCGCGGCGTTGCCGGCGAATTCGCCGATGGTCGTGTTGATCTGGGCGAGCGCGACGCGCATGGGACGCGGGAGCATACGGCGCGGCGCGTACTCCCCGTCAGACGGCGCGCCGGAACAGCGGCAGCTTCGGGAAGCTCTCGCCGAGCACGACCTTCGGCGCCACGCCGAGCCACTCCTCGAGCAGCGTGGCGTAGACGCGCCGGAAGTCGATCCCGAACTTCACGTCGCCGTCCTCGAGCTCCTTCTCCTCGAGCGACGGATGGGCGCCGACCACCGGGGCCGCGAGCTCCTCGCCGACGAGGAAGAGGGGCGCCGCGGCGCCGTGGTCGGTGCCGCGCGAGCCGTTCTCTTCGACGCGCCGGCCGAACTCGCTCCAGGCGAGCGCGACGACGCGGCGCTCTGCGCCGCCCGCCTCGACGTCGCTCCAGAAGGCGGCGAGCGAGTCGCCGAGCTCCTGCAGCAGGAGCGCATGCGTCTGCGCCTGGAAGGCGTGCGTGTCGTAGCCCGGCTGGCGGACGTAGTAGACCGAGCAGTCGAGCCCGCCGATCAGGAGCTGTGCCGCGAGCTTCAGAGCGCTGCCGAGCGGCGTCGCCGGATAGGTCGCGCTCGCCTTCCCGAGCTTCGCCGCGCGCTCGACCTGCGCCGCGTTCGCCTGCGCCGCGCGTGCGGTGTCGCGCAGGAAGTCGAGGGCACCGTGCCCCGCCTTTCCGCCGGCGAGCCCGCGCATCGCGTCGATCCGCGCGGCCGCGCCGGCGTCCTGCGGGCCGGCCGGCAGCTTCAGCCGATCGAGGCTCTCGATCTGCTGCGCCGGGCCGCGCTCGCCGACGAGCAGCAGCGGCACCCGATCGTTGCCGAGCATGAGCGCCGGCGTGCGCGTCGGGCCGGCGATCCCCTCGCACTCGCACAGCCGCGCGGCCCATCCCGTCTTCGTCGTCTCCGGCGAGAGCGACGCCGTGTGCCAGATGTCGCTCGAGCGGAAGTGGCTGCGGTCGGGGCCGGGGTAGCCGACCCCCTGCACGATCGTCATGCGGCCGCGGTCGGCGAGCGCCTTCAGGCCGCGCAGCTCCTGGCGCAGCGCGATCTCGGGACCGAGCGGCAGGAGGTCGCCTCGCGCGATGCCGAGCGTCGAGCGGAGCGCGTAGTAGCGGTCGTGACCATAGGGCACGACCGTGTTGAGCCCGTCGTTGCCGCCCGCCAGCTCGACGAGCAGCAGCACGCGGTCGGTCCGCGGACCGAGCCGCGCCGCGCGCGCGAAACTCAGCCGCGGCAGGAGCGGCACCGCCGCCGCGCCGAGCGCCGCCGTCAGGAACTGTCGTCGCGTCGTGTTCATGAGAGCTGCGCCTCCGGCGCCGTGAGCAGCAGATGAGCGACGCGCCGGATGCGCGCTTCGCCCGTCCCCGCGTCGCCGCTCGTCGCGAATCGGACCAGTCGCTGCGCGGTGTCGGCCGACGCCCGCCGCTCGAGCAGCCGTCGGCCGAGCTCCGCCACGAGCCGCTGCGGATCGTCCCGATCGCGGCCGCTCACGAGACTTCCCCATCCGACGCTCGCGGCGAGCGGCTTCTCGCCGTAGGCGGCCGCCGCGGCGAAGCGCGCTCGCTCGAGCAGCGTTCGCGAGTTGATCCAGGCGCGGTCGCCGTCCCAGCCCTTGACGCTCGGCGGCGCGAAGAGCGCCTGCCCCATGTCGGCGGTCGCTGCCGCGACCGCCTGCCAGCTCGCGCGCGCGCGGAGCCGGCGCAGCGCGCCGACGCAGAAGTCGACGGGAGAGGCGATCAGCCCGCCGCGCGCCCGCGTGGAGAAGAAGAGCTTCGAGGCGAAGAGCCGGCGCAGCGAAGCGCCGACGACCTGCTGCTCGTCGACGAGCGTCTGCGCGAACTCTTCGATCCATTCCGGAGGCGGCTCGGGCGCGACGTAGAAACGCAGCAGCTTGGCGGCAAGGAAGCGCGGGCAGGCCGGGTGCTCGACGCACAGCTCGACCACGTCGCCGCCGTCGTGAGCGCCGCGCTTCCCGAAGATCTCCTTCTCGCCGCCGTCGTGCGCCCGCGCGTTGAACCAGAAGCGGCCTTCCTTCAGGTGCCAGCCCGAGAAGGCGCGCGCCGCCTCCTGGACGTCCTTCTCGCCGTAGTTCCCGACGCCGAGCGAGAAGAGCTCCAGGATCTCGCGGGCGTAGTTCTCGTTGGGCCGGCCGCGCTCGTTGCTGTTGCCGTCGAGCCAGACGAGCATCGCCGGATCGCGCGAGACCTCGAGCAGGAGCTCGCGGAACGGACCGGCTCCGCGCTCGCGGAAGAGCCGGTACTGGCCCCACATCCAGCCGGCGCTGCCCACCTTCTCGAAGCTCGTGGCGAAATGGCCGTGCCAGAAGAGGGCGAGCTTCTCGGAAGCGGGCGCGCGCGTCGCCGCCATCCGCGCCAGCCAGAGCGCCTGCAGCGCCGGCAGCTCGTTTCGCTCGGTGACGACGGCGGACTGCGCCGCGAGCGAGCGCGCCTCGTCGCCCTCGTCGCCGCCCTCGCCGCCGAACAGGCGCGCGACCGCGGCGTCGAGCCCGCCGCGAGCGAGCGACTCGAGCTCGTCGGCCGCGAGCCCGAAGCCGGCGCGCCTCGCGAGGTGGGCCGCCTCGTCGAAGCTAAACGGCCCGTCGCGGCCCGGAACGTAGCGCTCGAGGGTCACCGCGGTCCTCCCGCCGGTGTCGGCGGCGCGCGCGGGGTCGTCGGAGTGAAGGGCGTGAGCGTGACGCCGAGCTCGACGCGCATGCCGTCCTGCCGCACGCGCGCCGCGAGCGTCGCGTGCGAGAGCTGAGCGAGCACCTCAGTGAGCAGGTCGATCTCCGCCTCCGCCTGCGCCTGCGGCTTGCCTTCGTTCAGCACGGCGTTGCTCACGAGAGCGATGCGGTCGTCCTGCGCGAGCGCGCGCACCGCCGCGCCGTCGACGCGCAGGTAGGTCGTGCAGCCGGCGGGCGCCAGCCCGCTGCGGCCGGGAGCGGCGGCGGCCGTGCAAGGCTGCTTGAGCTCGTGGACGAGGTCGTGCAGCAGCTCCTCGGACGAGGAGAGGATGATCCGGTCGCCGACCCAGGTCACGGCCGGAGAGAGGTTGAAGCGACCGGGATCGGCCGGCCGCGTGTCGTCGGTCAGGCAGCGGCCGCCCCACACGGTCCCTCCCTCGAACGGCTCGACGAACGGCAGGAGCGGCGTCTGGTTCTTCTGCGCGCGGTCGAGATTCATCAGGCCGACGAACGAATGGACCCCGATCGCGAAATCGCGGCCGAGCTTCGCCGGGTCGCTCTTCGCGCGATAGACGAAGGCGCCGGCCGGGTACTTCACCTCGGGCGGGTCAGTGATCCCGGGGAAGGTCTGGCGCGAGAGAACGAAGAGGAGCTCCTCGTCGATCTGCGGGAGGACGTCGTCGGGCAGGCTCTTGCCGCCGAAGAAGAGGCTGAGGTTGGCCTTGAGCTCGGCGAACTCCTTCTCGGTCGCGGGGTCGCAGAGCTCGACGCGGTCCTCCCAGAACTTCGCCCAGTCGCGCCGGAACGACAAGGTGAGCAGGGTGTTCGCCGGGGCGAGCGCGACCATCGGAAGCTGCGCATTCTGGTGGCCGAACGAGCGGAAGTGGGCCGGCAGCTTCGCCGGCTCGCCCGGCACGTCGACCGCGAGCGTCAGCTCGTCGCCGCGGGCGTCGAGCGTCCCGAAGATCGCGTCGGCGCGAGAGGCGAGCTCGACCAGGTCGCCGAGCAGCATCGCGCCGCCGGAGTTGTCCGACTTCGCGGGCGCGAGCCGGCCGTCGGGCCGCGTGGTCGAGAGCTTCTTCACGTCGAAGGCGAACCGCAGCAGCGGATCGTTCCCGCCGCGCGCGCGCATCGCGGCCAGGAGCGCCGGCGCCCGGCGCGCGTCGGCGGGCGCCTGCGCGCGCCCGATCAGCCCGCCCAGCAGTCGCTCGCTCGACGCGACGAGGAGCTGGCGGTCGAGCGCCGCGAACCAGATCTTCTCGTTCACGACCGTCGCATCGACGCCGCTGCACGCGACGGTGCGTGTCGGCGTCGGCGAGTCCTTGTCCATCGAGGCCAGCCCGCGCGCGACGTTCACGAGGTGCTCGGCCGTGTCGGCGTCCGCCGTGCGGATCACGGCCGCGACGCCCGGCTGGTCGCCGTCGGGCACGAGCCCGGCGACGATCTGCTCGCCGAGCAGCGCGCCGAGCAGCTCGGTCGGCTTCAGGCCGGAGACGAGCTGCGCGAAGCCGAGCCCCGCGAGGAGCTCAGCGTGCTGCGGCGACTTCGCGAACGACTTCCAGGCGGGGCTCGAGGTCAGGCGGGCGTGGAGCGCGCCGTCGAGCCAGCCGTTCGCCACCGCGCCGAGCCCGCGTCCCTCGATCGCGATCCAGAGGTCGTCGGGCAGGAGCGCCGCGGCGTCGTCGAGCGCGGCGACGGCGCTCGCCGCCGAGGCGTGGTCGGCCGCGAAGACGCCGAAGATCGCCTTGGGAATCCTCGGCAGCATCGGCAGCGGCGCGAACGAGAGGGCGGCGACGAGCGCCCCTGCGCCGCCGACTCGCAGCGCGATCCGACCGACCCCGATCCCTGCCAGCTCGCGTGCCCGCTCGCGTTCCATCGGCTGCTCCTCGATTCGATCCCGGTCCAATTCCGGTTCCTGTCGTGACCTCCAGAGAGGCGCGCGAGGGGAGCGCGTGAAAGGGCGCCGCCTCACCGCCGGCGCGCGGCGGCCCAGCGAGCCTCGAGCTCCTCGAGCAACGTGCAGCCGAAGCGCGCCGCGAGCTCGGAGGCGAGGCGCTCGCGCGCCTTGCCATCGTCGCCGGGGAGCGGCGCGGCCGGGCGGGCGAACTCGAGCCAGGTCTCCCGGAGGTGGCGGTCGGCGCCGGCGGCTCCGAGGCAGAAGGCGGCGAAGGAGCCGCAGCTCGCGGCCCAGGCGGCGCGGTCGGCCGGCTCGCCGCCGCCGCCGCCGCCGCGTGGCGCCTCGAAGGGCTCGAAGAGCTTCGAGAGCGCGAGCGGCTTCGGCGTCGAGAGGGCCGCCTCGAGCGTCGGATGGCGCGCGATCTCGACCGCCCCGTCAAGCCACCAGGCCGGCGGCGGCGGGCGGCCCGATTCCGCGACGAGCCGTCGCAGCCACTCGGCGGCGAGCGCCGCGTGCAGGTCGGAGTCGTCGACGTCGGAGGCGAAGTAGAGCCGCTCGGCCGAGGAGGACGGCGCGCCGCCTCCGTTCGTCGTTGCCACGCCGATCGTCACCTCGATCGTCGCGCGCAGCTTGGCGTCGAGCCGCGCCGGCGCGAGCAGCTCGCGCTCGAACCGCTGGCGGAACTCGACGAGCGCGTCGGTCCGTCGTTCGTCGCCGCTCGGCAGCTCGACATGGAACGGCGGGATCGAGGCGTCGCGACGCGACGACTCGGCAGGCGACGAGGGCGGCGGCGCGTTTTCTTGCGGCACGGCCGGCGGCACGGCCGGCTCGACGCGCGGAACGACGACCTCGATCGGCGGTGGAGCGATCTCGACGGACGGCAGCACGACCTCGAGCGATCGCGCCTCGACCTCGGCGCGCGGCGCCGCCGCGTCGCGGCCGCGCCAGAGCAGCAGCAGCGCGCCGACGGCGACGACGCCGGGCAGCCAGACTCCGATCGGCACCGTCGCTTCGCGCCGCACGAGCGAGATCGTACGGCTCGCGTCGTTCAGGCGTCGAGGGGCAGGCGCAGCGTGAAGCTCGCTCCGCCGCCGGCGGCCGGCTCGAGCGCGAGCTCGCCGCCGAGGTCGCGCGCGATGCCGCGCGCGAGCGCGAGCCCCAGGCCGACCCCGGGCGTCGGATCGCCGTTCTTCGGTCCGCGCTCGAAGGGCCGGAAGACGCGGCGCGCGGCGTCGGCCGGCACGCCGGGTCCGTGGTCGAGGACGCGCAACTCGAGCCGGCCGTCGCGGCGGCTGGTCGTCCACTCGATGCGGCGATCGGCGGCGGCGCGCGCGTACTTGCAGGCGTTGTCGACGAGATTGCAGAGCACCTGTCCGACCGCGTCGGCGTCGGTCGTCAGCGCCGCGCCGCCGAGCGACTCGTCGACGCTCGTCACGAGCTCCATGCCGCCCTCCTGCGCGCGCCGCTCGAGCGCCGCGCGGTGGCGTGACACGAGCGCGGCGACGCCGATCCGCTCGCGCCGCGAGACGCCGCGTCCGTCCTCGAGCCGCGCGTAGGCGAGCACGTTCTCGACGAGCGTCGCCAGACGGCCCGACTGCTCCTTCAGCGTGTCGAGGTAGACGCGCCGCTGCTCGGGATCCTTCACCATCCCGTCGGCGAGCATCTCCGAGTAGAGACGGAAGGTCGTGAGCGGCGTGCGCAGCTCGTGGGTGACGGCCGAGGCGAAGCGGCTGCGGCGCTCGCCGAGCAGCAGGCTCGAGCGCAGGATCAGCGAGCCGCCGATCAGCGCCGCCACCACCGCGCCCCACGCGAGCAGGAGCGTGCCGCGCGTCGCCGTCAGCCCGCTCGGCGCCGCGGCCGCGAAGGTCGCCGGCGCCTCCGGCACGACGAGCTGCGCCGGGATCGTCGCCAGCGAGGAGCCGGCGCCCGGCTCCCAGTCGTTCGCCACCTCGCGCAGCGGCTCGAGCCACGCGCCGGGCAGCAGCTCGTCGACGTCGGCGATCAGCGCCGCCTCGAGCCCCCCCCAGTCGAGGAAGATGCCTTGCAGCAGCTCGCTCTCGCCGACGACGACGCGGCGGAAGAAGAAGAGCTCGGGCGTCGCGGCGCCGAGCCACATCGGGACGAGGGTGCCCACCTTCACCGCGGAGATCGTCGCGTCGGCCGTCTGCAGGTCGAGCTGCTCGTTCTGCGTCTCGGCGTCCTTCTTCGCGTCCTGCTTGGTCTTGTAGGCGTTCTTCTGGCGTGCGTCCCACTCGACCGGATCGCGCGTCTGCGGCTCGGGCGCGACCACGGCCGGCAGTGGATGGGGCGCGAGCCAGCGGCCCGAGAGCGACTTCTCGAGCTCCTCGGCGCGCGCGACCGCGGCGCGCACGCTCTCGAGCGGGACGAGCGCGACGACTTCCGCGAGCGTCGTCCGCGTATGCGGGATCGTCTCGGACGACTGGCAGGTCGCCTGCGCGAGATCGAGGAGGTTGCCCTCGGGCGATTGGGGCGAGCTGAAGAGGCCGCTCGCGTCGACCTGGAAGTGGAGCCGCACGTGCTCGGGCGCGAAGGTGAGCAGCGGCGAGGGCACCAGCACCTCGCCCTTCTCGATCGCGCTCAGGTAGCGGGTGTAGCTGCGCTCCTGCGGGTAGTAGGCGAGGTACTCGAAGTAGGGCCGCGCGCCTTCACGCGAGAGGATCGGCAGCAGGTAGGAATCGAGCCGCCACAGCGCCGTGCGCACGCGGTCCTGCTGGCGACCACGCTCCGCCGAGCAGAAGGCGTCGCACTCGAGCCGCAGCGCGATGCGCGACACGAAGGCGAGCGCGCCGAGGACCAGGCCGGCGCAGAGCGCGTAGATCCACCACCACGGCCGTCGCACTCGAACCATCGTCTTCTCGCTCGCGTCCTCTCGCTCGCCGCCGTCCTCGTCGCGGCGTCAGCCGCGGCGCCGTACTTCCGGAGCGAGCATGTAGCCGCGCCCGCGCACGGTGGCGATCGCTCCGGCCGCGCCGCCCCCCATCTTCTCCCGCAGCCGCGCGACGTGCATGTCGACGGTGCGAGTCTCGAGGCCGCGCGGGTCGAGTCCCCAGACGCGCTCGAGCAGTTCCTCGCGCGTGATCGCGCGCTCGGCGGCGCCGCTGAGATAGAGGAGGATCGCCTGCTCCTTGTCGGAGAGCTGCCGCACCGTGCCGTCGTCGAGCCGGACTTCGCGGCGCGCGAAGTCGGCGCTCCCGCCGGGCCAGCTCAAGCCGCCCGTCGCCTCGGGGCGGCTCGCCGAGCGGCGCAGCACCGCCTCGACCCGGGCGAGGAGCTCGCGCGCGCTGAACGGCTTCACGACGTAGTCGTCGGCGCCGTCCTCGAGCCCGCGCACCCGGTCCGACTCGCCGCCGCGCGCCGTCACCATGATCACCGGCACCGACGGCTTCGTCCGGCGCAGCGCGGCCAGGATCTCGAAGCCGTCGGCGCCCGGCAGCACGACGTCGAGCAGCACCAGGTCGACGTCGGCCGCCAGCGCCGTCTGCAGCCCCTCGCGGCCGTCGGCGCACTCGCGCACCTCGTAGCCGCCGAACTTGAGCGCGTCGGAGAGCCCGCGGCGGATCGCCGCGTCGTCCTCGACGACGAGCACCGTCGCGCGCGCGCTCACTCGTGTTTGACCTCCGGGACCGGCGCGGGCGTCGGAGCCGGCGCGTTCGCGGGCTTCGGTTCCGGCTTCTGCTCCGGCTTCGGCTCCGCCTTCGGGAACTGGAGCCCCTTGCTCTCCGCCTGCTTGCGGACCGCGTCGCGGACGGCGCGATCGAAGGCGGCGTCGTCCTTGGCGCCCCTCTTCTTCATCTCCTCGTCGATCACCTGCGCCCGCTTCTGGCCGACGTCCTGGATCTTCTTCTGGATCTCCTGGCGCTTCGTCCAGGCGACGTCGATCTGCTTCTGCTTCTCTTCGAGCGTGAGCTCGCGCATCTTCTCGGGGAAATCCTCCTTCTTCACGTCCTCGAGCTTCACGCTCCCGCCCTTCACCGCCTCGACCAGGTCCCAGGCGCACTTGTAGAGCGCGCCGCCCTTGGTGCAGGCGCGCGCGGCCGCGGCGGCTTCGTTGAGGCCGGAGGCATTCCGATCCTGCTGCTGCTGGTTCTCGCACGCCTCGGCGGCGTTCTTGCCGTAGGCGATGTAGGTCTCGTTGATGGCGGCGGAGAGCGTGGCGAGCTCGCCGTCGAAGGGCGTCGAGATGACGATCGTCCCGTTCTGCTGGTCGATCGCGGCGAACTGCCCGTCGGCCCGGCGCGCCACCTCCTGCCACGCCGGCGCGAGCTCGTCAGCCGGGTTGCCGCAGTAGATCGAGTTCACGACGACGCCGTGCTCGATGAGCGACTTGCAGACGTCGCGGAAGTTCACCTGCGGGTCCTGCTCCGCCGACTCGTTGCCGGCGACGACGACGAGCTTCAGCGCCTCCTTCGCCTCCGACCAGGCGAGCTTCTCGCCGGCCGCCTTCAGCACGCGGCCGACGTACTCGGTCCCGCCGTTCGTCGTGAGCGCGAAGAGCTGCTGGCTCACCTGATCGAGATCCTCGGTGAAGCCGACGTCGACCGTGACCCAGCCGTTCTCGGCCGAGTGGCCGTCGTTGCCGTAGGTGAGCAGGGCGACCCGCAATCTCGGCGGAGGCTGCGCGAGCGCGAGGTCGTTCACGATCGACCAGAGCTTCTGGCGCGCCGCGTCGATCAGGCCGTCCATGCTGCCGCTCGTGTCGAGGCAGATGACGAGGTCGACGGGGTGCGGCGCGACGACCGGCGTCTTCTGCTTCGGCTTCGCCGTCCCTTCGTCGCCGTCCGCGCGCGCGGTCGCCGTCGCGCAGAGGCCTCCGATCGAGAGCGCGAGCGCCCCGATCCATCCCCACCGTGTCGCCACCCACGAATTCGTCGTCTTCATCGCACGTCTCCTTGGTGGTTCGATCTGACGATCGAACCAGTCTTGTTCAGTTGCCGTTGCGCACGAGCAGCCGGCGTCCGTGGTGCTCGAGCAGGATGTCGCCGCGCAGCGAGATGGTGCTCTGCCGGCCCTCGGCGATGAGCTCGTCGAGGAGTCGCTTGTGCGCGTCGCTGCCGAACTCGATCACCTCGTCAGGAGCCGGCGCGGCGTTCTCGTCCTTCTTGATCAGCCGGCCGTCGACCCACTGTCCGCGGTTCTGGAAGAAGGCGCGGTCGCACACCTGCTGAACCGTCGCGCTCTCGACGCGCGCGAGCTTCTCGTCCATGAAGCCGTTCCGGTAGTCGAGCGTCTCCTTGCCCTTGCGCTCGTTGAAGTTGCAGCCCTGCGCCACCGCCTCGGCGCCGGCGCGCAGCTTCACCGCCTTGCCTTCGAGGTTGTCGCCGCACGCGTCGGCGAGCTCGCGCCAGTTCCCGAGGTTCGCACCGTCGGTCGCCAGGAACGAGGTGTACTCGGTCAGGATCCCGAACTCGGTCGAGAGGCGCAGGATCTCGTCGGTGAGCTCCTTGAAGCGCGGATCGTTCGCGACGAGGGGCCCGCCGCCGAACGGCGTCGAAGCGGCCGACGCCCCGAGCTCGCGCACCTGGTCGACCAGATAGGCGATCCGGCGCGTCGCCCAGAGCCGCGGCACGAAGGAGTTGCGCGTCGTCGCGCGCTCGAGGCCGAAGTCGAACCGGAAGTCGCGCGGCCGGCCGAGGTAGTCGCCGCTCACGTGGAACGAGAGCGGCGCGTCGCCCGAGTACTGGCCCAGCAGGATCACCGAGTCGCCGTCGAAGCGGTCGGGCACGCGGGAAGGGATCAGGTCGCGCACGCGGCGCGTGTCGGGCCGGCCGTCCGATCCGAGCGTCTCGACCTTCACGTCGGCGAGCACCGGCCCCCAGAGCTGCCGGTAGACCTGCCCGACCTTCACCTCGACGTCCTCGCCCGGCAGCACGTAGGTCGTCGACGCGCGAGTGACGTCGGCGATGCGGTCGAGCAGCGGCGCGTTCACGTCGGCGCCGACGCCGAAGGTGAAGAAGCGCCGTCCGTGCACGTTCCCCTTCTCGACCAGCTCGCGGATCGCCACCTCGGAGGTGTTGCGCACCGTCGGCAGGCCGTCGGTGAGGAAGAGGACGATCGGGAGTCGTCCCTCGACGTGCGGCTGTCGAAGCGCCTCGGAGAGCGCGTCGTAGATGTTCGTGCCGCCGTTGGGCCGCAGGTTCGAGACGTACTCGCGCGCCGCGAGCGTCGTCGCCCGGTCCTTCTTCACCGGCGCCTCGGCGAACATCGAGACGTTCGTCGAGTAGTCGATGACGTTGAACGCCTCGCCGTCGGCGAGCCCCTCGATCACCTGCAGCGCCGCGGCTCGCGCCTGGTCCATCTTCGGGCCGGCCATGCTGCCGGAGCGGTCGATGACGATCGTGAGCTCGCGCGCGACGCTCCGGCGCTCGGCAGGCGTCGCGGCCGGCAGCCCCGCCATGAGCAGGAAGTAGCCGCCGCCGATCTTGGGGTCGGGGTAGGCGAAGAGCGAGGCCGAGAGCTCGCCCGTCTCGCGCAGGAAGCTCAGCCGGAACGGGCCGGGGTTCATCCGGCTCGCGTCGGCGAGCTTGACCATGACGTGGTTCGCGTCGACGCGGGTCGTGATCACCTCGTGGCTCGGCGAGTAGACCATCGACAGCGGCGCGCGCGAGCGGACGTCGGCGCGGATCTCCCACGGCGTGCGCGCCGCGAGCGACTCGCTGCGCGGCAGGAGGTAGTCGACGCGCTGGCCGTCGCGCTCGAGCAGGTGGTCATAGGTGAGCCGCACGCGCTGGCGGCCGTGCGGCGGGACGGGGAACAGGCTCGAACGGATGAGGTTGAATCCGGCGAACTCGAGCAGCGCCGGGTCGCGCAGCCGGTTCACGATCTCGTCGTAGAGGCGGCGCGCCTGGTCGCGCGGCAGAACCTGCGCGGTCGGCTCGGGCGACGGCCCATCGAAGGAGAACCCGGAGACCGCCGCTCCCTCCGGCACCGGCAGGAGCAGCACCGCCTCGGCCTGCTGCGGCCCGTCGTTCATGAGCTCGACCTCGAGCGTCGTCGACGCCGTCTCCTCGAGGATCTTCACGCTCGCGCGCACCTCGACCAGCTCGACGCCCTGCCGCTCGCGGTAGAAGGCGAAGCTGCGCGTCTGCGGGATCACGACGTCGGTGCAGCGCGAGAAGTCGAAGTAGAAGGTCGGACCCGACGCGGGAACCGATTGCGCGATCGAGGAACCGGAGAGTGCCGCCGCGCTCACGACCGCCGCGGCGAAGAGCTGAAGAGAGTTCCGACCGCGGCGCGCTTGCTGGCTGTCCATCGTCGCCTCCGAGAAAGTGGGCGCGTCGGACCAACGATGCGTTGACGCGTTCCAGGTCTCTGCTTCGGCGAAATGTACGGCGCCCGATCGCTAAAGGCGGTCACGCGGATGTATCGGCCATCAGCTGCTGAATCAGCGGCGGGCTCCGCCCGTCCGCTGCATTCAGCGCTGCACGAAGACGCCTGAGTTGTCGGCAGCGAGCTTCTTCAGGAACACGTCGTCGATCCCGTTCCCAAGCCCGATCGTGTGCACGGTGACCCGCTTCAGCGCGTTCATCCGCCGGACGAGCTCGACCACTCGCTCGGGATCATCGGGATTGGGGCCGATCGTCGGCTGCCCGTCGGTGAGCAGGAAGATGGTGTCGACCGTCGAGTCGTAGTACTTGTCGGCCGACCCGCGGCCGGCGAGCGCGAGCGCGCTCTCCATCGCGTCGTGGATGTTGGTCGAGCCTTCGGGCGCGAGCTCCTCGACCCACTTCTGCGCCTTCTTGATCGCGGCCGCCGACGCCTCGACCATCTTCGGCGAGTAGCGCTTCGCCTCGGTCCCGAACGAGACGATGTCGAATCGCGTCCCCGGCGGCAGGTCGCCGAGCGACTTGATCAGCTCCTTCCGCGAGCACTCCATCCGGCTCTCCTCGCCGGCCGGCGCCGGGATCGGCTTCTGGCGCGGCGGCGATCCCTCGAAGACCGGGTGGGTCATCGAGACGACCATCGAGCCCGAGACGTCGATCACGTAGATGATCGAGCGGCTGTCCTGCGGGATGCCGTGGAAGTAGCCGGTCGCCTGCTGCGTGACCTCGGGCTCGCCGCCGCCGAGCTCGGCCTGGCCGCTCGTGTAGCGGATCCCCTCGGCCGCGAACCAGCTCTTCCAGGCGTTGACGCCGAGCCCGAACTTCTGGCGAGTGAGGATCTCGAGCGCGGCGGCGAAGCGGAGCTGCGTCCTGCCGGTCTCCTTCTCGATGCGGCGCACGAGCGGCTCGATCCCCTGCGGCGCCGCGAGCTTCGCCAGCGCGAGCGCCGCGTGCTCGCGCACGGTCGGCGCCGCATGGTCGACGAGGGGCACGATGGCGTCGGCCATACCCTGGCCGAGCTTCTCGAGCTGCTGCGCCGCGAGCAGGACGGCCACCAGGTCGTCGTTCCGCTTCGCCCGTCCGAGCGCGCGCACGAGCGGGTCGACGATCGTCCTGCCGCCCTGCGCGACGCTGCGCATCGCCGCGACCTTGAGCGAGAAGGCGTAGCGCTCCTCGCCGATCAGGTGGTCGACCAGCCAGACGAGCGCGTCGCCATTGCGCAGCGACTCGATGCGGTCGAGCGCCGCGGCCTGCGCCTTCCGGATCGGATCGACGTCGCGGCGGCGCGTGGCCACCTCGCCGGGCGAGAGCTTGCCGCGCTCGACGGCGTCGTGCGCCGTCCGGTCGATCTGCTGCGACACGACCTCGAGCTGCGTGAAGGCCTTCACGAGCGCCTCGGCCGCCGCGGGCGAGTCGAAGCGGCGAAGCTCCTCGAGCGCCGCCGAGACCGCCGCCCCGTTCTTCGCGTCGCCAAGCGCCCGCTCGACCGCGCTGATCGCCTTTGCCTCGGCTTCGTCGCCGCCCCACGAGAGGGAGCTCGAGAAGAGGAGAAGGAGGGTGGCGAGGGAACCCATGGCGCGACCTGCTTACGCCGGCGGCCGCTCCGGAGCAACCGGCCGGTCGCCACCATCCGCCGCGCACCGGAGAATCTCCCGAACAGGACGGCGGCTGCGCCGTTGACTCGGCGTTGCCGGCGGACGCGCCGGCACGACCGGACGGACCAGCGGTGCAGGCGACTTCGGAGCGAGGCCCTGGAAGACGGCGAGGATCTGCAGCGATTCCTGAGCGGCGACGCCTCGGCGTTCGCCGCGATCCTCGAGCGCCACCAGGCGCCGCTCCTGCGGTACGCGACCCACCGGCTCACTCCCGGCCGCAACGGGTTCGCCGAGGCAGGCGCGGCCGAGGACGTCGTCCAGGAGACGTTCCTCCGGCTCCTGCGCGAGGCGAGGTCGCTCAACGGATCGACGCTCGTCGACGGCTCGCTCGCGGCCTGGCTCTTCCGCGTCTGCCGAAACCTGTGCGCCGACGAGGCTCGCAAGGAGGTCCGCATGCAGCAGCGACATCTGCGGGTGGCCGTGCCCGAGCTCGAGGCGACCCGGCCGGTCGAGCTCGAGGCCCTCGAAGTCGACGAGGAGCGCTCGAAGGTGCAGCAGCTCCTCTCGCAGCTCCCCGACCACGAGCGCGAGGTCGTGACGCTCAAGGTGGTCGAGGGCCGCAGCTACCGCGAGATCCAGGCGCTGCTCGGCACGACCCTGCACGACGTCTTCACGACCGCCCACCGCGCGATCCGCAAGCTCGCCGCCGGCATGCGTGCCGCCGGACTGGCGTGAATCAAGGAGCTTCCGATGAACTCCGACCTTCCTCGTGATCCCTGCGAGCCCTTCGCCGAGGAGCTCTCCCACTTCGTCCTCGGCGAGCTCGCCGACGACCGCCGCCCTGCCCTCGAGCGCCACCTCGTGGCCTGCGCCGCCTGCCGCGCCGAGCGTGACCTGCTCGCGCGATCGGTCGAGCTCCTCAAGCACGAGGGCGGCGCCACTGCGCCGCTGCTTGAGCTCTCGGAAGCACGGCGCGCCAACCTGCTTGCGCAGGCGGCGGCGACGACGACGACGACGACGGGCGCAGTGCGAAGGTCGTGGTGGTCGGCGCCGCGTCTTGCCGCGGCCGCCGCGCTACTGCTCGGCGTGACCCTTGGCGGCCGCTCGCTTTGGGGTCGGTTCGATGGAACGCGGGCGGATGACGGGTTGGTCGCGAGGCGGGTTGCCTTCGACGCAAACCTCGATGAGAAGTTTGCTGCGGCTTCGATACCTGACGCGGCGGCTGGCTCGTCTCTGGCGAGCGACGGCTTCGCACTGTCCGACACCGTTGCGTCGCATACACCGCTGAGCGACGAGCCGCAGCTCATGACGATGACCAGGCCCGACGAAGCGGTCGCCGCGCCGACGAACGCCAGTTCGGAGGTCAAGCTCGTCGCTGCCGACGTCCTCGAGGCGATCCGCGCGCTCGGATACGGCGACGAATCAGGATCAAAGCCGGCACCGCCGGCTGGAGCGAGCCCGGCACCGCGGCCGAGCGAGCCGACGACGAGTGGAGCTCCGAGTCCTTCGACGGTGGCGCCGGCCGGCAAACCGACGGGCCCGGCGCCGCAGCCTCCCGTGGCTGGTGGAAGCGTGGCGGGTCGAGGTAGAGCCATCCTGACCGGTCGGACCAAGGCAGAGCCGTCGCCTGCCACCGGTGGCGGGCGAGGCGCCGCTCCTTCGCCCTCACCGACGGCACCACTGCCGGAAGCGGAGCTGAGCGAGCTGCGAATGCTCGGCTACCTCGGGGGTGATGGAGCCGAGGTCGTGGAAGACGGCGTCGAACCCGCCAGCGGCATCGCGCTTTGGGCTCATCCCGGCAGCCCGCCGGACGGTGCCGACCACTACAGGAAGCCCGGCGCCGGTGCCGCGGCCGCGCCCGGTGCGCTCGCCGCGGCGCTCGCCGACTCGAACGCGCCAAGCGAGGTGCTCGCGTTCCAGCCGCGGCTCGTGGCGTCGCTCGGATTCGATCCGAACACGCCGATGGATGGCGACGCCGGGCGCCGGACCGACGACGTCGTGCGCGAGTTCCTGAACCGACTCGCGCCGCGGCAGGGCGAGACGCCGCGCGACATGTTCTTCCGGTATTTCGGCGACCATCCCTTCGTGTCGACCCGCATCGACTGCAAGTCGACCTTCGGCATGGACGTCGACAGCGCGAGCTACAACCTCGTCCGCGCCTACCTCACGAAGGGCAACCTGCCGCCGAAGGCCGCGGTGCGCACCGAGGAGTTCGTGAACTCGTTCCGCCACGACCTCGCGCCGCCGCCGTTCGGCGCCGCAGAGGTCTTCGCCATCCACACCGAGCTGGCGCCGAGCCCGTTCGGCGAGCAAGGCCAGCTCCTGCTCCAGATCGGCCTCAAGGCGCGCGAGATCCGCAAGGAGTCGCGCCGCGCCGTGGCGCTCACCTTCGTGATCGACGTCTCGGGGTCGATGGAGGAGGGCGGACGGCTCGAGCTGGTGAAGCGGTCGCTCCGGATGCTCGTCGACCAGCTCGACGAGCGAGACACAATCGGGATCGTCGTCTTCTCGACGAACGGCCGGCGCGTGCTCGACCCGACGAGCGCCGTCCGCCGCGGGCTGATCTACTCGACGCTCGACACGCTGCGGCCCGACGGCTCGACCAACGCCGACGCCGGCTTGCGGCTCGGCTACGAGATGGCGCTCGAGCAGCTGCGGCCCGAGGCCGAGAACCGCGTCATCCTCTGCTCTGATGGGGTCGCCAACACCGGCGTGACCGACGTGAACTGGCTGGTCGCCCGCATCCGCGAGTGCAAGTCGAAGCACATCTACCTCAACTGCGTCGGCGTCGGGATGAACAACCACAACGACGCGCTGCTCGAGCAGCTGGCCGACGAGGGCGACGGCTCCTGCGCCTACGTCGACCGCGACGAGGAGGCGAAGGAGATCTTCGTCGACAAGCTCTCCGGCACGCTCACGACCGTCGCGCGCAACGCCAAGGTCCAGGTCGAGTTCGACCCGAAGTCGGTCCGCCGCTTCCGCCAGCTCGGGTACGAGAATCGGGCGCTCGCCCACCAGGACTTCCGCAACGACCGGATCGACGCGGGCGAGGTCGGCGCCGGCCACGAGGTGGTCGCGCTCTACGAGGTCGAGCTCCAGGCCGACGCCGTCGGCCCGCTCGCGACGATTCGTTGTCGATACGAGGAGCCGAGAAGCTCCGAGGTGATCGAGCAGGCGCGCGTCCTCTTCGCGGCCGAGATGGCCGCGAGCGTGCAGCGCGCCTCGCCCCGCTTCCGCCTCTCGGCCGCGGTCGCCGAGTTCGCCGAGATCCTGCGCCAGAGCATCCACGCGCGGGCCGGCTCGCTCGCCGACGTGCAGCGCTTCGCCGAGCCGCTGATCGCCGAGCTGCCGGGCGACCCCGACGTCCCGGAGTTCGTGGCGCTCGTGAAGCAGGCGGCGCGGCTGCCTGACCTGCTGCCCCGTCGCAACGAGCTCGTGCGCGCCGTCGACGAGCTCAAGCGGCTGCGCTGCTGGCAGGAGGAGCTGCGAGGGAGCGACGCCGCGAGGGACGAGGCGAACGCCGAGCTGATGCGCCAGCTCGAGGAGCAGAACCGCAAGCTCGGGCAGGCGCTCCGCGACGCCCTCGAGCGCGCGGCGCGCGGCTCTTGATCCGACCATCGGTCCATCGCTATATCACGATGGACCGATGGTGACTTTGAGCGAAACGAGCCACGCCCTCAAGGCGCTCGCCGACCCGACGCGGCTGCGCATCCTCCACCTGCTCACGCAGCAGGAGCTCACCGTCGCCGAGCTCACGCGCATCCTGGCGACCGGACAGTCGACCGTCTCGCAGCACCTCGCGCAGCTGCGCAAGGCGGGGCTCCTGGTCGACCGCAAGGACCGCACGCGGAGCTACTACTCGCACGCGCACGGCTCCGGCCCGGCGGCGAACGCGTGGGCCGAGCTCTCGCACGCGATCGGAAGTCTGCGCGAGGCGAAGGCCGACGCGGCGGCGATGAAGGCGGTCCTCGCCGACCGCGCCGCCGAGGCTCGCGCCTACTTCGACCGGATCGCCGAGGCGATCGAGCACGACTACCTGCCGGGCCGGACCTGGGAGGGGCTGGCGAAGGCGCTGATCCGCCTGCTGCCGCGCCGGCGCGTCGCCGACCTCGGCATCGGCGGCGGCGAGCTCACGCTGCTGCTCTGCAAGGCGAGCGAGAAGGTGATCGGCGTCGACGCCAGCAAGGCGATGCTCGAGCGCGTGCGCGTCAAGGCGCGGCGCGCCAACGTGAAGAACCTCGAGCTGCGCCACGGCGAGATCGAGGCGCTGCCGCTCAAGAACGGCGAGGTCGACGTCGTGATCCTCTCGCAGGTGCTCCACCACGCCGAGGAGCCGGCCCGCGCGCTCGGCGAGGCGTTCCGCGTCCTCGCGCCCGGCGGCCGCCTGCTCGTGCTCGACCTCCTCAAGCACAAGGAGCACTGGACGCGCGAGAAGTTCAAGGACCGCTGGCCCGGCTTCCTCGAGCGCGAAGTCGCAGAGACGCTCGCCGCCGCCGGATTCGCCGCCGTCGAGACCTCGATCGCCGCGCGCGAGCGCCAACCGCCGTTCTTCCAGACGCTGCTCGCCGTCGCCGAGAAGCCGGCGTCCGCGCGCGCGCGCCGCGCCGCCGCGAGGGCCGCATGACCCGCCTCCCCCTCCCCGAGCTCGCGCGCCAGCGCGTCGTCGTCTTCGACGGTGGCATGGGAACCTCGCTCATCGGCAGCAAGCTGACGCTCGCCGACTACCTCGACCACGAGAACTGCTCGGAGGCGGTCAACCTCACGCGGCCCGACGTCGTCGCCGAGATCCATCGCGGCTTCTTCGCCGTCGGCTGCGACGCGGTCGAGACCAACACCTTCGGCGCCAACGAGGTCGTGCTCGCCGAGTTCGGGATGGCCGAGCGCACCCGCGAGATCAACCGGCTCGCCGCGTCGATCGCGCGCAAGGTCGCCGCCGAGTTCGAGACGAAGGAGCGGCCGCGCTACGTCGTCGGCTCGCTCGGGCCGGGGACACGGCTGCCGTCGCTCGGCCACACGACCTTCGCCGTCCTCGAGAAGAGCTACCGCGAGCAGGCGCTCGGGCTCCTCGATCACGAGGGCGACGTCGACGCGATGCTCATCGAGACCTGCCAGGACGTGCTGCAGACCAAGGCGGCGCTCTGCGGCGTGCTCGCGGCGTTCGAGTCGGCGCGACGCAAGCTCCCGATCCTCGTGCAGGTGACGATGGAGACGACGGGCACGATGCTCGTCGGCACCGAGCTCGGCGCGGCGCTGACCGCGCTCGAGCCCTACCCGATCGACGTGATCGGCCTCAACTGCGCGACCGGCCCGCAGGAGATGGGCGAGCACGTCGCCTTCCTCTGCAAGCACGCGCCGACGCTCGTCTCCTGCCAGCCCAACGCGGGGCTGCCGCAGATGGTCGACGGGCAGCCGCACTACCCGCTCTCGCCGCGCGACCTCGCCCACTGGCTGAAGCGGTTCGTCGTCGAGGACGGCGTGCGCATCGTCGGCGGCTGCTGCGGCACGACGCCGGAACATCTGAAGGCGGTCGTCGACGCGTGCGCGCGGCTCGAGCCGGCGGCGCGCAGCGTCACGTGGACGCCGTCGGTCTCGAGCCTCTACGGCGCCGTGACTCTGCGGCAGGACAACTCGTTCCTGATCGTCGGCGAGCGGACCAACGCAAACGGCAGCCGGCAGTTCAAGCGGCTCCTCGAGCAAGGCGACCTCGACGGCATGGTGCAGATGGGCCGCGAGCAGATCGGCGAGGGGGCCCACGTCGTCGACCTCTGCACCGCCTACGTCGGCCGCGACGAGGTGGCCGACATGACCGCCGCGGTGAAGCGCTTCTCGACGCAGGTCGCCGCGCCGCTCTCGATCGACTCGACCGAGGCGCCGGTGATCGAGGCGGCGCTGGAGCTCGCCGGCGGCCGTTGCATCGTCAACTCGATCCACATGGAGGACGGCGAAGAACGAATGAGCAGGGTGCTCCCGATCGTCCGGAAGTTCGGGGCCGCCGTCGTCGCTCTCACGATCGACGAGCGCGGGATGGCGAAGAGCGCCGACGAGAAGGTCGCGGTCGCGGAGCGGATCGTCGGGCTCGCCGGCTCGAAATGGGGCGTGCGCCCGGCCGACATCCTGATCGACCCGCTCACGTTCACCATCTGCACCGGCAACGAGGACGACCGCAAGCTCGCCATCGCCACGCTCGACGCGATCGCCGGGATCAAGGAGCGCCTCCCCGAGTGCCACACGCTGCTCGGCCTCTCGAACGTGAGCTTCGGGCTCAAGTCGGCCGCGCGCCACGTGCTGAACTCGGTCTTCCTCCACCACGCGCGCCTGCGCGGGCTCGACGCGGCGATCGTCCACGCGGCGAAGATCAAGCCGCTCTATCAGATCGACGAGCGGCAGCGGCAGGTGGCCGAGGACCTGATCTTCGACCGCCGCCGCGCCGGCTACGACCCGCTCCACGAGCTCATCGGACTGTTCGAGGACGTCGAGGAGGAGAAGGCCGCGCGCAAGGAGGCCGCGACGATCGAGGAGCGGCTGAAGGAGCGCATCGTCCGCGGCGAGAAGCCGGGGCTCGAGAAGGACCTCGAGCTCGCGCTCGAGCGCCACGCCCCGCTCGCCATCGTGAACGAGATCCTGCTCGACGGAATGAAGGTCGTCGGCGAGCTCTTCGCGTCGGGCGAGATGCAGCTCCCCTTCGTCCTCCAGTCGGCCGAGACGATGAAGGCGGCCGTCGCCTTCCTCGAGCCGCGGATGGACAAGGTCGGCGGCGAGAGCCGCGGGCGGGTCGTGTTAGCCACGGTGCGCGGCGACGTGCACGACATCGGCAAGAACCTCGTCGACATCATCCTGAGCAACAACGGCTACACGGTCGTGAACCTCGGCATCAAGCAGCCGCTATCGGCGATGCTCGAGGCGGCGCGCCACCACGGCGCCCACGCGATCGGAATGTCGGGGCTGCTCGTGAAGTCGACGGTGGTGATGCGCGAGAACCTCGAGGAGATGAACCGCCTCGGGATCGCGCTGCCGGTCGTGCTCGGCGGCGCGGCGCTGACAAGGCAGTACGTCGACAGGGACCTGCGCGCGATCTATCGCGGACCGCTCTCCTACGCGCGCGACGCCTTCGAGGGGCTCGACGTCGTGGGGCGGATCTGCGCGGGGGCGAAAGCGGCGGCGCCGGTGGCGGCAAGGCCGGCGCCGGTGGTTGAAGAAGGACCGCAGCGCGCCTTCTCCATCCGTGAGCGCCCCGTCCCGCGCGACGAGGCGCACGAGCCGGCGACGCGGCTCGCGTCGGTAGCGGTGCCCGACGCGCCCTTCTTCGGGACGCGCGTGCTCGAGAGCGTCCCGCTGAAGTCGATCGTCCCGTTCGTCAACGAGCGGCTCCTCTTCCAGTTCCAATGGGGCTTCCGGCGCGGAACGAGGAGCGAGGCGGAGTGGCAGGCGATGGTCGACGCCCACGCGCGGCCGGCCTACCGCGAGCTGCTCGAGCGCTGCGCGCGCGAGGAGATCCTCGAGCCGAAGGCGGTCTTCGGCCTCTTCCCCTGCCAGAGCGTCGGCGAGACGGTGGTCCTCTACGACGAGACGGCGACGCGCGAGCTCGCGCGGCTGTGGTTCCCGCGCCAGCCGCGCGGCCCGCGCCGCTGCATTGCCGACTTCTTCCGGCCGGTCGAGTCGGGCGAGAAGGACGTGATCGGGCTGCAGCTCGTCACGGTCGGTCGGCGCGCGAGCGACGTCGCGCGCACCTGGTTCCGCGCCAACCGCTACCGCGACTACCTCTACCTGCACGGGCTTTCGGTCGAGACGGCCGAGGCGCTCGCCGAGTACGTCCACCGCCAGATCCGCTCCGACCTCGGAATCGCGGGCGACGACGCACGCGAGATGAGCAAGCTGCTCCATCAGGGGTACCGCGGCTCGCGCTACAGCTTCGGCTACCCGGCCTGTCCCGACCTCTCGATGCAGGAGACGCTGAACCGGCTGCTCGGCGCCGAACGGATCGGCGTGACGCTGAGCGAGGAGTTCCAGCTCGAGCCGGAGCAGTCGACCTCCGCGATCATCGTCCATCACCCCCAGGCCAAATACTTCAGTGTGGGCTAGGACGCGCGGATGCACCTGACGGCCGCGGCGGTGCCGCGTCCGCAGGTGATCCGCGGGGTCAAGTGCGATTGATCGCGAGGTGCTCGAGCACGCGCACAAGAGTGCGGACGCCCATGCCGTTCGCGCCCTTCGGAGTCTCGGGCCGGCCGTTGTCCTCCCACGCGTAGAGGTCGACGTGGGCCCAGGGGGTGGGGCCGACGAAACGGCGGAGGAAGAGCGCCGCGGTGATCGCGCCGGCTCGCTTGTCGTGCGAGACGTGGTTCACATCGGCGAAAGGGGTGTCGAGCTGGCGGTCGTACTCGTCCACCAACGGCAGCCGCCACATGCGCTCGTCGCTCGCGGTCGATTCGCGCTCGACGAGCGACACGAGTTCCTCGTCGGTGCCGAAGAGCGCCGGCACGTCGGGCCCGAGCGCGACGCGCGCGGCGCCGGTGAGCGTGGCGACGTCGAGGAGGCGACGCGCGCCCTGCTCGCGCGCGAAGCAAAGCGCGTCGGCGAGCAGGAGGCGGCCCTCGGCGTCCGTGTTGCCGATCTCGACGGTCGTGCCGTCGTAGGCGGTGAGGACGTCGCCGGGCCGGTAGCAGTCGGGGCCGGGCAGGTTCTCGGCCGAGGGCAGCACGGCGAGCAGCGGCAGGCGCAGGTTCAGGCGCGCGCTCGCCTCGAGTGCGCCGAGGATCGTGGCCGCGCCGGCCATGTCCTTGCGCATGAGCAGCATGCCGTCGGCCGGCTTGAGGTCGAGGCCGCCGCTGTCGAAGACGACACCCTTGCCGACGAGCGCGATCGGAGGCGCTCCCGCGTCGCCGCCGCGTCGGAGCACGGTGACCGTCGGCGCGCGCGCGCTCCCGCGCCCCACCGCCGCGACCATCCGGAAGCCGCGGCGGGCGACCTCGGCGCCGCGCAGTACCTCGGCGGAGAAGTCGCGAGTGCGGGCGACGGCGGCCGCGGCGTCGGCGAGCTCGCTCGGACCGAGGTCGCAGGCAGGGGCGTTCACGAGGTCGCGCGTGAGGACGGCGCCGGCGACGAGGGCGCTCGCGCGCTCGATCGCGTGCGCTGCCGCGCCCGCAGGCAGGTCAGCGACAAGTGTGCAGGGGCCGGCGGCGGAGGCCGGCGTGCCGCCGCTGCCGCGACGCCACCGGTAGCCGGAGAGGAGCACGCCTTCGGCCGCCGCGACCAGCTCTTCCGGCGAGTCCCGGCCGTCCTCGTCCGGCCAGTCGAGCGACCAGGCGCGGTGCGCGGCCACGAGCTGCGCCGACTGCGCGGCGGCGCTGCGCAGCGACGCCGTCTTGCGCCCCGACGCGGCGCGGCCGACGACGATGCCCTCGCGGCCGTCCCCCGCCGACCAGGGCAGCGACTGGCCCGGCTTCGCCTCGAAGCGAGTGAGCGCGGCCAGCCGACGGAGTGCCGCCACGTCGCTCGCGTCGAGCGACCCGTGGCCGCTCTGGAGCAACGCGGTCCACTCGGCCGACGTCGCGACGAGGACGTGAACCGCCGCCGGCGGCGCTCGCGACGCGGCCGCCACCTCGAGGTGCTCGCACGATGCCACGGCCGGTCTCCGCGCAGTTCCAGCGAGCGCGGGAGTGTAGCCGTGGGTCGACGATCACCACGCCGGCGCGGCCTCAAATGAGCCGGGGCGGACCTCGCGGCCCGCCCCGGACGTCGATCAGAAGAGCTTCAGTACTCGGATCTCAGTAGTTGCCCGGATATCCCTGGGCCTCGAATCCCAATTCGATGTCCGCCGAGTGCGGCGTCCCGTCGGCGATGTTCCCGTTGTCGTCGTCGAGCGTCAGGATCTGCGTCTCGTTCGTGTCGCAGATCGTCGAGGCGTTGTAGCCCTGGTACCAGTCGAGGAAGAGGTTGTCGATGACCGAGTCCCCGGCCGCGTCCCCGAGCGTGATGTTCAGGTAGTCGCGCACCTTCCAGAGCGCGCCCATGAGCACTTCTCCGTCGGCGTGGACCTCGCCGTAGCACGCGGCGCCGCAGCTGCCGCAATACTGCCGCGTGTTGAGCCCGGTCCGGATGTCGCCGCCGCTCGTGAAGAAGTCCTCGCCCACGATCGGGTTGTCGTAGATGTACATCCCCCAGGTGTCGGCAGAGCCCTCGCCGAAGCCGTCGTAGCCGTTGCCGGAGCTGAACTTGTCGTTCGCCCAGTGGCCGGTCTCGTGGGCGACCACGGTGCTGTAGGCCGTGTTGTTGCAGCTTCCCTGCTTCCGGTAGTAGTTCGTCGAGACTCCGTCGTAGTAGGCGTTGCAGCTCGAGTTGATGTTGACGTTCAGGTGCTGACGGAAGTCCATCTTCGTCTCGGCCGGGTCGAGGTTCTTCACCCACTCACGGAAGGCGACGCCCTCGCCCTGAGCGTTGTTCTGCGCCGTCTGGTACTGGCCCGGATACTTGTTCAGAGCGTCGAAGATCTTCACGCCGGGCGTCGCGGTGATCGTCTTCGTGTAGTCCGAGCCGGCCTTGTTCGTCACCCACGCATAGGTGGAATTCGACGAGAAGTTGAACGTGACCGCCTGGTTCGAGCTCCCGCTGTAGGTGATCGTCCAGTCGCCGATCGCGTCGGTGTTGGTCGTTCCGACGGCCGAAGTCGTGTAGCCGCGCATGTACTTGAACTTCTGCACCGGGTTGTACGACACGTCCGGCAAGGTGCCCGGCGTGCGCCACTGGCGCTGCTGTCCGATCAGGTCGGTGAAGGTGAAGATCGTGTTCAGACGGCGGATCACGCCGCCGTTGTGCGCGTCAATCTGGATCTTCTCCTGCAGCGGCAGTCCCTTCGCCGCGTCCCAGACGCCTCCCAGATCGATCGACCACGCCAGCTCGCCGGCGCCCTTCAGCTGGTTCGGCACCACGCTGATGTCGACGCCGAGAACCTTCGCTCCGGGGTGGGCGAACTCGCGGAGCGCCAGGACGGTCGCCTCCGCCTCGCTGATCGCGGGAACGACGTCGACCTCTGCCGAGTTCGGGATCCCGTTGTTCTCGATCCCGACGATCGCGCCGTCGGAATTGAAGAGCACGGATACGTTGCCCATTTCGACCGGCAGTCCGCCGACCCACTGCGTGAAGCCGACCGACACCTTGTCCGTCGTGCCGATCTGCGTCATCCGGATGTGCTTGACCTGTTCCGTCACGAGCGCGGAGGAGTCGAAGCCGAAGAGCCCGGGGTAGAGGTCGACGAGACGCCGCGCCGCGGCTTCGTACTCCGCGTCGTTCTGCGGAACCCCAAAGAGCCGGATCGGGCGCCCGAACATGAAGCTCGGGAAGCCCGTCTCGAAGTTCCACGAGGCACGAAGCCCCGGGACCTCCGAGCTCAACTGCGCGAACGCGTCGTCCGCGTCCTGCGCCGTGTAGTGGACCTGCGCGGCGGCCACGCCCGATGCAACGAGCGTCAGCGCACCCGCGAAGGCGCACGTCCAAACGCCCCGCCCGACACCCTTCCGAGTCATGTGCTGATCCTTCCTCAAAAGAGTCCGTTGTCCGCCGCCTGCGAGCCCTCGCGCGAACGAAGACCAACCCGCGAGCGTGACACCATGATGCGATCGCACGAGCCACGAATTGCACCGCGGCACGGCAACCATGGCCAACATGGTAGAGCGGTTTCGGGACTCCGCTACCCCTGGGGTTTCACGGCCGCGCCCACATGTCGGGCTGGGCGTTCGCCGGGAGCCGTTCGGTCAAATCGAGTTTTGACGCCGCAGCCGTAGGCGAGGTTCCTTCACTTTGGAATGGCAATGCCGCCGCCGACGAGTTCGCAGGCGACCTCGCGCCGGATCTCCGCCGTCGGATCGGTCGCTGCCGACGTCGCCGCGTCAAGGAGCGTTCGGACGAGATCCTCTCGCTTCCACGCCACGAGCAGGAGCCGGCTCGACGACGCTCGCGCCGCCTCGATCGCTTTGCAGTCGTCGGTCGCACCGACGACCAGGAGCGTCTCCTTGAGCCGCGACCTTGCCGCGCCCTCGATCGCAACTTCGGTCGTGAATCGATCGCCGGCGACGAGCACGTCGACGTGACCGAGCCGCGCGAGCGACTCGACCAGCGCCGCGATCGAATCGGCGGGCGTCGCGTCCATCCGCTTCCGAAGCGGCAGATCGATGCCGCCGCACTTCGACTCGAGCCCTTCGAGCGTCGCTTCGACGCGCCGCGTCGTCTCCGGCCAGCGCGAATCCTCGACGACGACGACGCGCGGACGCGCGCCGCCTTCCATGCGCAACGAGGCGCCGGCACGCTCGCCGGCCGCGCGCGCGAGCGTCGCGCTCCCGATCCCGACCCACGATCCGCTCTTGCCGTCGCCGCGGAGCAGGCCGATCAGCGGAATCTGGCGCGCAGACGCTGCGGCACGCGCCTGTTCGAGCGTGTCCGGCGCAACCGGGCCGAGGAGCAGCGCCGCGACGCGCTTCTCGAGGAGCTGCGACACCTGCGCGATCTGGACGGCCGCGAATCCATGCGCCGAGACGATGTCGAGGTCGATCGCCCGCTCGCGCGCCGCCGCTCTCAGCTCCGCATCGAGCCCGTCGATCGGCTCGCCGAGCGCGATCCCGATCCGGCGAGCGGCCGGCTCGTCGCTCGGCTGCGGCGGCGGCGATTCGTGCTTCCGGCAGCCCAGTGCCGCGGCGACGGTGACGACGACGATCACCACCATCGACTCGATCCGCAGCAGTGCGCCGCGAAGGAGCGGCCCTCTCGATCTCATGGACGCCTCCGCGCCGGCGTTGCCTCGCCGCGACCGTCGATCCTGCCGACCCCGATCATGCACTGTGCCGTCCGCTCTCCCGAAGTTCGGCGACGAGAAACGGCCGTTCCACGCGCTCGAGCGCGGGCGGAGTCGCGCAGCCTCATGAAGCTCGGGCCCCGGGGACGATGGTCGAAGGTGGCGTCCACACTGGGGATTGCCATCCTCGGGGCGCCTCCCGGAGCGGCATCGGCTGTGCTGGATCCGCAAGACTCGAGGAAGTCCGTGAGGATCTCCGTGACGATCGCCGCTCTCCGCCCTGCCTGCGCACTCGTGCTGACGGTGATCCTCGCGGCCGCGGCTGCGGCGAGACAGGGGCAACAGGGGCTTGGCGGCGGGCTCGGACCGGCGACCAAACCGGTCCCGCAGCTTCCCGAACTCGATACGCCCAAGCCCGAGCCGACCTCCGTCCCAGACTCCGCGCACCGCGATCCTCCCGTCCCGAGGGCCGAGGCCGAGGACCGGATCGTTCCCGACGCCGGCCAGGCCGCGTGGCGCCTCTGGCTCGCCCGCAACTTCCACCTCTTCGAGCCGCCGCCGCTCGACGTCTCGGACGCTCACTCGGGACTGCCGCCCCACCTGCTCGATCCAAAGCTGCGAGCCAGGAGCCGCGAGCTCTATCGACCCGACGTCGACGCGCGCCTCAGCGTCCTGCTGCGCGACCCCGACGACCGCGTGCGCGGCGCGGCGGCCGTCTCGCTCGCGCGCGCAGGCCTCGTCGACGACGCGGCCGACGCCGACGCCCTCTTCGCGCTGCTCGCCGACGAGCAGCGCCGCGTGCGCGACCAGGCGCTGCTCGCCGCGTCGCTCGCCGAGGGGAGCGCGGCGGGCTACCACCTGCTCCGCTTCGCCGCCGCGAGCGAGGAACTGCGGCCGGCGCCGACCGAGTCGGACCGGACGCGGACTCGCGCGCTCGCCATCCTGTTCGCATCGCTCCGCGGCGAGCCGCTCCTCGCGCAGCTCGTCGCCGACCTCGTCTGCGATCGCCGGCTGGCGACGCAGTACCGCGCGCTCGTCGTGCAGGCCCTGGGGCTCGCCGGAAACCCCGCGGTGGCGGCGCAGCTCGCGGCCATCGCGCGCGACCGCGGCGAGCCGGCGCTCGTGCGCGCCGCGGCGGTCGCCGCGCTCGGCTCGCTCAAGGACCGCTCGGCGGCGCCGGTCGTCGTCGCCCTGCTCGAGGAGCGGGATCACGACGCCGAAGTCCGGGCCGCGGCGGCGCTCGCCGTCGGCGAGCTCGTCGTCGCCGGCGACGGCGACCTCGTGCGCGCGCTCGTGCGCGCCCGCGACCGCGAGGGCAACGCCACCGTCGCGCGCTTCCTGCTGCTCTCGCTCGGGCGCATCGGCGGACCGCACGCCGAGATCGAGATCGAACGGGCGCTCGAGCGTACGAGCGCCGACGAGCGCGTCTTCGCGGAGCTCGCGCAGGGGCTGATCGCTCGCAGCAGCGGATCGCCCCAGAAGCTCGCGCCCCTCGTCGACGCGCTGCGCGCCGTCCGGGTCCAGGACGAGCGCTGCGCGCTGCTCTGCGCGCTCGGCCTCTCGGCGCTGCCGCAGGCGGTCGATCTCGTCGCGGAGGAGACGCTGAAGGCGGGAGCGCCGGAGGTGCGGCGGGCGGGCATCGTCGCGCTGCAGCTCCTCGGCAAGCCGACCTGCCTCTCGGTCTTCCAGAAACTGCTGCTCGACGACGACGCGCCGGAAGTACGCGTGCAGGCGGCGCGCGCGCTCGCGCGGCTCGATCCCGCCGCGGCGAGCACGCTCGTCCACGCGCTCGGCAGCAGCCGGCAGCGCGCGACCGGCGAGCGGGCGGCACTGATCATGAGCCTCGGCTTCACGCGCGACCCGAGCGTGCTCGAGCCGCTCCTGGATCTGTTGCGCGAGCGCGGCCATCCGAGCCAGGAGCGCGAGGCGGCCACGCTCGCGCTCGGCCTCGTCTACGACACGCGCCGTGCGGCGCCGTCGGCACGCATCGGAGAGGCGCGCAGCTTCGTGCGCGAGTCGTCCGAGATCGCGTCGCTCCTCGCGCTCGCCGAGTGACGGCTGCTCCGACCAGGAGCGCCGCGGCGCCGATCAGAACGGCGCGGGGTCGTCCTCGTCCTCTCCCACGTCGGCGGCGTCGATCGACTCGGGAGCGGCGGCCGGTGCGCCGACCGCGGCGCCGCGGCGCCGCCGCAGTTCGTCGATCATCGCCTCGACCTTCTGCCGCATCCGGATCGCCTGCCAGGCGCTCGCCTGCGGCGGGAAGAGGCGGCTGTCGACCTGGGTGAGGGACGCGGAGAGCGAGAGGCGCGTGCTCTCCGCCGGCTTCTCGGCGGCGAGGAGCTCGCGGACGCGCGCGCCGATCCCCTTCCAGCCCGGGAAGACCGGCAGAGCGTCGACCTCCGCCGGAGGCTTCCATCCCGTCGTCTTGCGCAGCTTCTGGAGGCAGAGCGGATCGGTGACCGGGTCGAGTCCCTGCATCTTGTGGCCCGCCGCCTCGACGGCGAGCACGTCGGCGCCCGCGAGCACCGTCCCGAGCCGGTGCACCTGCGCCGCCTCCGGGCCGCTGCCGTCGGCCGCGCGCAGGAGCTCGTAGGGAAAGACGTTGCCGGGCGAGCCGTCGCGCGAGTGGATCGCGTCGATCAGCGCGAAGTGGACCGGCAGCCGCTCGAGCATGGCGAGCGCGAAGTCGCCCGGATCGACGCCGTACTCCATCGCCACGAGGTCGGTCGGCGTGGCGAGCGTGTGCCAGACGTTCCAGAGCGCGAGCGCCGGCCCGAAGCACTCGTCGGTGCGGTTCTTGGCGAAGACGATGCGGAAGTCGGACTGCTTCCAGATCCGTCCGGTCGCGCGGCGGCCCACGCTCGGGCCGAGGTCGACCGGCACGAGGTCGTCGCCGAGGTCCTTGAGCTCGTAGCACGACTCGTCGTAGCCGAGCGCCTTGCCGACCTCCTTGACGCTGCGGTGCGCGAGGTAGCGCGACAGCTCGCCACGCACCTCGACGACGCGCAGGATCCGGAAGCCGTGGTCGAGGAGCTGGTTGAAGAGGTTGGCGACCAGCCGCGGGTCGACGTAGCTGACCGGCTCGTTCTCCTGCCGGACGCCGCGCATGAAGTCGACCTTGCAGACGACCTCGTAGACCTCGCGCTTCTTCCCCGATTTGATCTGCGCGCTCTCGATCGCGTCGAAGAAGCCCGAGTGCTTGAGCGTCTCGGAGAAGACGCGGCTCGAATCGTCGCCGCGCGCCACGACGACCGGGCGCGCCCCGCTGCGGACGATCGGCGCCGGCGGGGGCGTCGGAGGCGTCGACTGCGCGCGTGGGGTCGAGACCACGACGTCCTCCTCCTCGTCGTCGGCGACGACCCGCTGCGAGTTCCGCGCCGCGATCGCCGTCGGCGCGGCCGCCTTCGCGTTGCGGCGCACCGTCCCCGACCGCCGCGCCCCCTTTTCGGCCTTGCCGTCGACCTTGTGGTCCGCCCTGCCGCTCTTGGCGAGCGAGGTGCGGCTCTGCGATGCGGTCGTCTTCCTGCGAATGACCATCACGATCCTCGATTGCAAGATCTTCGACGGCACCGGTGCGAGACGGCTCGAGGCGAACGAGACCGTGGCCTCGACCGGAAGGCCGCGTGCCCGCGTGAAGGAGCGACCCTCCTGCGGGCGCTGCAGCGCGAGTCCACCCTCGCGCACCCACCCAGCGACGGGGAAGTGGTCTACCGACGCCTTCCGCTCGACGCAAGGGCGGCGCGACGGCCGCGTCTAGCTCCGCTTCGTCTGGAAGAGGAAGCCGCTCTCCTCGAGCCGCGCGCCGGCGTCGTCGGCGACGGCGAACTTCTGGCCCGACCAGAGCGAGGCGGAGCCGAAGCTGCCGTCCTTCGCCAGCGCGTAGAGCACCAGGTTGAAGGTCGGCTTTCCGTCGCCGTCGGCGTTGCCGTTCTTCCTGCTCTGGTCGACGACGCGCGCGAGGACGTCGAGGCAGGCGTCGACCGGCTTGCGGCCCCCCCGCATGCGCTCGACGACGGCGAAGGCGCCGCAGGCGAGGATCGCCGCCTCGCCGCGCCCCGTTCCGCCGGCCGAGCCGACCGCGTTGTCGAGGTAGAGGCCGTCGCCGATCAGCGGCGAGTCGCCGACCCGCCCGGGGACCTTGAACGCCAGCCCGCTCGTCGTCGTCGTGCAGCCGAGGTCGCCGCTCGCGCTGCGGGCGGAAAGGTGGATCGTCCCGGTCGGCCGGTTCTTCAGCACCGGATCGTTGGCGAGCTCCTCGGCGGTCGGCGGGAACCAGTCGTCCTTGTCGGAGAGCGTCTCCTTCCAGTAGAGCCAGAGCTTGCGCGACTTCTCGGTGAGCAGCTCCTCCTCGACGAAGCCGTGCGCCCGCGCGAATCGCCGCGCCCCCTCGCCCACGAGCAGGACGTGGTCGGAGCGGCGCATCACGAGCAGCGCGACGCGCGACGGCGTCTTGATGCCGCGCAGCGACGCGACTGCGCCGGCGCGGTGGGTCGGCCCCTCCATGACGGCTGCGTCGAGCTCGACGACACCCTCCTCGTTCGGGAGCCCGCCGTAGCCGACGCTTGAGTCCTCGGGATCGAGCTCGTTCAGGTTGACGCCCGCGACCGCGGCGTCGACCGGCGCAGTTCCCCCGTTCATCTGGGCGAGCGCCGTCTCGACCGCCTTCAGCCCGTTGCCCGACGCGATCGCCGCTGCCCCGCCGCCGCTCGAGCGAGCCGAGGTCGCGGCGGCCGAAGGCACGGCGCACGCCGCGGGCGCGATCAATGACGCCGCCGAGGCGGCGGCCGCCGACGAAGCGACGGTCGTGAGGAAGGCGCGGCGCGAGAGCGGGTCTTGCGAGGGATCCACCGTGAGCTCCTGCGAGAGCAACGCGCCGCGCGACGCCGCAGCGAAGCGACGTATGGTACCGGCCCGCCGATCGGCGCTCGGGAGGCTCTTCGATGACCGGCTCGACGTGGTTCGCGGCCGCGTTCGCCTTCGCTCCGCAGCAGGATGCGGCGAGCAGCGGCGGCCCGGCCGACCTGATCGTCCTCGCGTCGCGCGTGCGCACGCTCGATCCAGAGCGGCCGATCGCCGAGTTCGTGGCGATCCGCGGCGATCGGATCGTCGCCGTCGGCGCTCGCGCCGACGCGGAGCGTCTCACCGGCCCCTCGACGCGCCGGATCGACCTCCCGCCCGGCGCCTGCCTCCTGCCCGGATTCATCGACAGCCACGCCCACCTGCTCTCGGTCGGCCACTCGCTGCGCCAGCTCGACCTGGTCGACACGCGCAGTTTCGAGGAGGTCGTGGCGAAGGCCGCCGAGCGCGCGCGGTCGCTGACGCGAGGCGCGTGGCTGCGCGGCCGCGGCTGGGATCAGAACGACTGGGCCGCCGCCCGTTTTCCCGACCACGCCGCGCTGAGCGCGGCGATCCCCGACCGACCCGTCTGCCTCGAGCGGATCGACGGTCACGCGGTCCTCGTGAACGCGAAGGCGCTCGAGCTCGCCGGCATCGACGCGACCACGAAGGCGCCGGACGGCGGCGAGATCGTGAAGGACGCGCGCGGCGCGCCGACCGGAGTTCTCGTCGACGCCGCGACCGCGCTCGTCGAGCAGGCGATTCCGGCCCCGACCGACGCCGAGGAGGGCGAGGCGCTCGACCTCGCGCTCTGCACCTGCCGCGAGCTCGGGATCACGATGGTCCACGACGCCGGAGTCGGGCGGCAGGCTCTCGAGCTCTACCGGCGCGCCGCCGGCGAGGAGCGCCTCACGACGCGCCTCTACGCGATGGTCGACGGCAGCGACGAGGCGCTCGTCTCCGACGTTTTCGCGCGCGGACCGTGGAGCGAGCCGACCGGCTTCCTGACCGTCCGCGCGGTGAAGATGTACGCCGACGGCGCGCTCGGCTCGCGCGGCGCGCTGCTGCTCGAGGACTACGCCGACTGGCCCGGCCATCGCGGCAACGCTCTCACGGACCGCGACCGCCTCACGCAGATCGCGCGGCGCGCGCTCGCCGTCGGCTTCCAGGTCTGCACCCACGCGATCGGCGACGCCGCGAACCGCATGGTGCTCGACGCCTACGAGCAGGCGCTCGCGCAGGACGGCGGCGCCCACCGCGATCCCCGTCTTCGCATCGAGCACGCGCAGCTCGTCGCGCCAGACGACGTGGCGCGCTTCGCCAGGATTGCCATCGTCGCGTCGATGCAGAGCTGCCACGCGACCTCCGACGGGCCGTGGGTGGTGGCGAGGCTCGGACTCGAGCGCGCGCGCGACGAGGCCTACGTCTGGCGCCGCCTCCTCTCCGCGGGCGTGACGATCTGCAACGGGACCGACGCGCCGGTCGAGTCGCTCGCGCCGCTGCGCAACCTCTACTCGGCCGTCACTCGGCTCGATCCGGGCGGCGGACTGAAGGCGCCCTTCTTCCCCGAGCAGTGCATGACGCCGGAAGAGGCGCTGCGCTCCGCGACCTCGGCCGGCGCCTACGCGGCGTTCGCGGAGGATCGACTCGGGAAGCTGCGCGTGGGCTTCCTCGCCGACCTCGTGGCGCTCTCCCTCGATCCGGTCGAGCGGTCGCCGCAGGGATGGCTCGACGCGCAGGTCGTCGTCACGATCGTCGGCGGCCGCGTCGTCTACTCGCGGACGGCTCCCGCCGGACCGGCGCGATAGCGAGTGGTGTTAACGGCACGCCGCGCCGCGCCCTCCTTGCTGTCACCGCTCGAGTGCGCTGATCGTGTCGCTCCCACGCGAGGTGATGCCATGCGCAGGGTTCTGGTGATCACGTTCCTGCCGACGCTGGCGGCCTGCTCCACGCGCGTCGATCGGCAGGGCGAGCTCTTCACGCCTGCTCCCTCCTCGCCCGTCACCGTCGGGCCGGGATCGGGTCAGGTCGTTCTCGCAGACGTCGACCGCGACGGCCATCTCGACCTGCTCGTCCGCCATCTCCTGCAGAAGTGCGTGACCGTGCGCCTCGGCGACGGCAAGGGCGGGTTTGCGCCGACAACGCAGAGTTCGCTCCGTCTCGACTACGGGCCGGGGGCGATGGCGCTCGGCGACGTCGACGGCGACGGAATCCTCGACCTCTGCGTCACGAACCGGGACAGCGAGAAGGAGAAAGTCGACGTCCTGCTGGGCGACGGCAGGGGTTCGTTCCACCGAGCAGCGGGTTCACCCTTCGCCTCGAGCGCGTCCTTCGAGCTCTACAAGCCGACCGTTCACCTCGCCGACGTCGACGAGGACGGGAAGCTCGACGTCGTCACGTCGAACGGCCGGCGCAACACGATCGAGATCCTGCGCGGCGACGGTCGGGGCGGCCTCGCGCCGGGTCCGATCGTCCGACTGGAGCCAGGTCGGGACTACCATTCGTTCGCCTTGGCCGAGGTCGACGGCGACGGCCATCTCGACGTCGTGACGGCGAGCAGCGCGAAGCCCCTCGACGAGCCCGGCCACCTCGTCGTGAAGCGCGGCGACGGACGCGGCTCGTTCACCGATCTCCCCGGGTCGTCGTCGTCCGTGCCGTCGGGCTCCACCTTGGAGACGCTCGCCGACGTGAACGGCGACCAGCGCCCCGACGTCGTGCTCAGCCACGCCCACCGCCATGTGCTGAGCGTCCTCACGAACGACGGCCACGGCATCTTCACGCCTGCGCCCGGATCGCCGTTCGACGTCGGGATGGAGCCGTTCGACGCCGTCGTCGCCGACGTGAACGGGGACCGTGCACCCGATCTCGTCGCAGCGACGGTCGACGGCTCAGCGCCGTTCCGGTCGAGCGTGGTCGTCCTCCTCGGCGACCACGGCGCCTTCGTGCCCGCCTGCGGCTCGCCGTTCCGTGCCGTGCTCGGCGCGTACGACCTCGCGGTCGGCGACCTCGACGAGGACGGCCGCCTCGACGTCGCCACCTCCAGCTTCGAGAGCGACGCCGTGACGCTGCTGCTCGGGCGCTGACGACGCGGCCTAGGCTCCGAGCCGCGCGCGCAGACGCCCCTTCACGCTCGTCATCGCCACGCGCTCCGCGGCGTCGGAGCGGGTCGACGAGATGAAAAGCGGTGCCTCCCCGTCGCGCGCCGGCAGACGACCGTGCGAGCCGCGCGCGAGGCCGGGATCGAGCGAGACCGACTGCATCAGGTAGCGCAGGCCGAGCTTCTTCTTCAGCAGCGTCGCCGCGAGGCGGAGCTTCTCCAGCGGCCGGTCGGGGGCGAAGAAGAGCTCGCTCGGGTCGTAGCCCGGCTTGCGGTGAATGTCGACGGTCGCCGCGAAGTCGGGCGCCTTCGCGTCGTCGAGCCAGTAGTGGTAGGCGAAGGAGCGATCGGGCGCGGCGACGAGCACGAGCTCGCCGGAGCGCTCGTGGTCGAGCCCGGACCGGCGCTTCCCTTCCAGGTCGAGCACGAGGTCGACGCCGTCGGTCCGCTCGAGCCGGCGGCGCACCGTCTCGACGTCGGCCGCGCGCCGCACGTAGACGTGGGCGATCTGGTGGTCGGCGACGGCGAAGGCGCGGCAGCGGCCGGGATCGAGCAGCTCGCCGAAGGGCGTCTCGCGGACGGCGAGGTAGCCCGCCTCGCGCAGCACGCGGTTCACCGTGACGGCGCCGCGCACGTCGGCGATCCCGTACTCGGAGAGGACGACGACCTCGCGGCCGCGCTCGCGCGCGTGATCCATGAGCTTCGCCGCCTCGGCGTCGACGGCCGCGACCTGCGCCGGGATGCGCGGGTCCTTCGGACCGAAGCGCTGCAGGTCGTAGTCGAGGTGTGGCAGGTAGACGAAGAGGAAGTCGGGGTCGTGGCGCTCGAGGACGCGCAGCGCCGCCGCGACGATCCAGCGCGTCGAGACGATCGATGCCATCGGGCCCCAGAAGTGGAAGAGCGGGAAGGTCCCGAGCTCCTGCGTCAGCTCGCGGCCGAGCTCGGGCGGCTCGGTGGAAACGTCCGGCAGCTTGCTTCCGTCCGCCCCATAGTGCGGCCGCGGAGTGACCGACCAAGTCGCCGCCGAATAGAGGTTGAACCATCCGAAGAGGTTCGCGGTCGTCATCGGCGGCTCGAGCGCCGCGAGCTCGTCCCAGAGCTTCGAGCCCTGCACCAGGTGATTCGACTGACGCCACAGCCAGACCTCCGCGAGCTCGCGGAAGTACCAGCCGTTGCCGACGATGCCGTGGTCGCGCGGCAGTCCGCCGGTGAGCATGGTTGCCTGAGCCGTGCAGGTCACTCCCGGCAGGACGCCGTCCATCGGCGCGACGAACCCCTCGCGCGCGAGCGCCGCGAGCCGCGGCGCATGCGGCAGGAGGTCGAGCGTCAGCCCGACGACGTCGACCACGACGAGCTTCTTCGGGGCCATCGGGGCATGATCGCCCGCGGTCCTGCGCGCCGAAAGCGTCATGCGAACGCGTCATGGATGAATCGCCGCGACCGCCGTCCAAGCCCGCGCGAGAAGGCGCCGTGATGGCCGTCACCACGATTCAAAGGGACGCCTTGGACGACGACCGGACGCTGGCGCACCAGGCGTCGCTCGGCGACCGGCGCGCCTTCGACCGCCTCGTCGAGCGCTATCTCGACCGAACGCTGCGCATCTGCCTGCGACTGGTCGGCAATCTCGAGGACGCCGAGGACGCCGCGCAGGAGACCTTCGTCCGCGCCTTCGCACGGCTGAAGAGCTTCGCCGGCAAGTCGACCTTCGGCACGTGGGTGACGAGCATTGCGATCAGGCTCTGCGCCGACGTAGAGCGCGCCCGAAGATCGCGCCGCGGCCGCATCGAGGAACTCGCGCCCGGCCTCGAGTTCGCCGGCACGCGCGCGCGGTCTCCGGCGGTCCACGCCGAGCAGCGCGAGACGGTGCGCAACGTCGAGGCAGCGCTCGCCCGCCTGCCGCCGCGGCTGCGCGCCGCGCTCACCCTGCGCACGATCGAAGGGATGGAGTACGAGGAGGTGGCGCGCGCGCTCGGGACGACGATCCGCTCGGCGCGCCTCTATGTCTGGGAGGCGAGACAACGGCTCGCGCGCGAGGCGTCGATCGCACCGAGCGAGCAGGGCCGGCGGAGGGAGCTACCGTGATCCGCCATTCGAGACGCTGCCGGCGTTCTTGCGACCTGCCCGCCTACCTCGACGGCGAGCTACGAACCGACGACGCGCTCCTCTTCGAGGAGCACCTGGTCGCTTGCGAGAGCTGCCGCGCGTCGGTCACGACGCAGCAGAAGCTCGAGGAGGCGCTCGCCGAGCTTCCCCGGCCGCGGCTCCTGCTGCCCGACCGCGCTCGCCTCGCCGAAGGGATCGCGCAGCGGATCGACGCAGGCCCGGACCGGACGGCTGCAGCTCCCGCCGCGCCGCGCTGGCGCCGCGTCGCCGCCACGCTCGCAGTCGCGGCCGCCATCGTCCTCGCCCTCTTCGTGCCGAGGCCGCCGCGCGTCTCGACGCCGGCGACGACCGTGCCGCCCGCGGAACCGTTCGACCACGAAGGGGGGGCCGCACCGCTCGTCGACGCCGCGCCGCACGAGACGGAGGCGGCGGTCGGCTTCGAAGTCCCGCCGACGATTGGAGCGGTCGGAGCGGCCGCCCGCGACGAGCTCGCCGACGTCGTCCGTCGCCTCCCGCGCGAGTGCAGCGCGATCGCCGGCGACGACCTGCTGACCGTCTTCGCCGCGGCCGCCCAGCCGCTGCGCGCGTGCGGCGTCTCCGTGACGACGCTGCTCGTTGCCCTGCTGCGCGACCCCGATCCTTCACTCGCCTGCGCCGCGGCCGACCTGCTCGCGCGCGCCGCCGCACGCGGCGAGCTCGGCCGCGACGAGCCGACGCTCGCCCCTGCGCTCGAGCAGGCGATGCGGCGGCACGACCGCGGCGCGGCGATGGTGCGGGCGCTCGCGGCGGTCGGAACGCCGCGCGCGTGCGAAGGGCTCGCGCGCGCGCTTCAGATCACCGAGCTGCGACCGCTCGCGTTCGAAGCGCTCGCAGCGCGCGGCGAGCCGTCGTTCCTTCCGACGCTCGAAGCCGAGCTGCGGCGCGTCGCGCGCGAACCCGACGGCGAGCCCGCCACGGCGCGACTCCTCTCGCGCCTTCCGGTGCGGCGCGCCGAGCAGCTCCACCTGCTCGCCGAGCTCGTCCGGGGCGGCGTCGCGCGCGAACCGATCGCCGCGGCGCTCGCGCGCGAGGAGGCGACGGCGATCGGGCTCCTCGTGATCGGGCTCGCGGAACGCAACGGCGGTGCGCGGCGCGACGCGCTCTTGCTCGCGCCGATCTCACGCGACGACGCGCTCGCGGGGCCGCTCTGCGCGCTCGCGGTCCGCGGCGACGACGCTGCCGCGGCGCTCGCGGCGCTCTCGCAGTTCGGCGGCGCGCGCACGCTCGCGGCGATCGTCGAGCTCGCCGGAGAAAGCTCGCTGTCGCGCGCCCGACGCCGCCAGATCGAGGGCGCCTTCTCCGAGGTCCTCGACCGCACCGATGATCTGCCCGCCGCGCTGGCGCTTGTGCGCCGCGACCAACCCGACGCCGACGACCGACTCGGCGAGCTCTGCCGTGCCGCGAGGGGAGCGGCGGGACCGGCGGCGCGCGCCGCGCTGCTGCTGCAGCCAGGACTTCCGTCGGGAGTCGGCGCGAGGGTCGCGCTCGAGCTCGCGACGCGGCGCGAAAGGGTCGATCCCGACGCGCTCGTCGGGCTGGTCGCCGACGCGGCGACGCGGCGCGACGACGGCCTCCCGGACGAGGGGCTCACGCCATCGCTGCTCGCGCTGCTCTATTCGGTCGACGGCGAGGCGGGACTCACGCGCGGCGTGCGCGAGTTCGGCCTCCTGCTCCCGCTCTCGCGCCACGAGCGGCTGTGCGACGCGGCGCGGCTCGTCGTCGGCGGCGTGGACGGCCGCCGCGACCTCTCGCGGCTCGACGCGCTGCTGCGGCTCGCGCCCTGATCGCGCGCCCGGCGCGAGCCGGCGGGCATGAACGTCGTCGAGCGGCGCGCGTCGAAGTGGCTCGACGCGGCGACCGGCCGCGACCGCCCTCAACCCGGAGAAGAACCGATGCTCGCTCTCGGCCTGGTCGTCGCGCTGCTCTCCTCCGCCGCCTCGGCTCCGGACGGGAGCGACACGAACGATCGTCCGCTCGTCGTGCGCGTCCACTCGCTCGCCGGCCTCGTCGAGAACCACGGCCACGGCGCCGGGGTCCTCTCGCTCCTCCCCTACTCGGCGGGGATGTCGCTCCCCTCGCCCGACGTCGAGGGCCAAGGCGAGGAGGGCCCCGCCGTTCTCTCCGGCGAAGACATCTGCGGGCTGGTGCGCGAGCTCGTCGAGCCGAACTTCTGGGACGAGACGGCCGGCGCGTCGAACGATCTCTCCGGCGCCGACCGCATGGTGGTCGTCGCGCCGCAGGAGGTCCAGGACAAGATCGCCGACTTCCTGGCGCACCTCGTCACCGCGCTCGTCCCGTCGGAGCAGCTCGAGGTGCGCGTCCTGACGTCGCAGGAGTCCGACGCGGCGGGCGGCGAGCTCTCGCTCGAGTTCGCGGAGGCCGATCGGCGCATCGCCGAGCGCGGGCTGCTCCATCGCACCAGCGCCGCGCTGCGCGGCCGCGCGGTCGTCTCGGCCGACGCTCTCGTGCGCGAGTCGATCGTCTACGACTGGGAGGTCGAGATCGCGCAAGGCGCGACGATCGCCGATCCGGTCGTGCGGAACGTCGGGACCGGGATCGAGCTGGTCGCGCGCTCGACGCGCGTCGACGGCGGCGCGCTCCTGAACCTCGTCGTCCGCGCCTCCGATCCGGCGGGGCCGACGACGGAACGGCGCGTCCGGGCGAAGTCGCTGGTGAACTCGAAGTCGGTCATGTCGGAAAGGGTCGCCGCCGGCGCGATGCAGCATCCCGAGGTCGCCTTCGCCTCGTTCGCCGGCACGCTCCTCATTCCCGACGGACGGGCGGTCTGGGTGCCGGTCACGGTCGTCACCCATCGCGGCCCCGTGAGCTTCTGCCTCGACCTGCGCGTCACCGGCCGCGCGACTCCGGCCCGCTCGTCGTTCGAGGTGGCGCGGAGCGCCAGCGACGAGCCGATGCGGCTCGACTTCATGAGCCGCGGCGCCACCGATCTCGGCCGGGTCACGATGACGAGGATCGGCGCCCGCATGTTCGACGACCAGTGGACGGTCAACGAAGGCTCTCAGCCTGTCTGGGCCACGCTCGATTGGATCGGGGAGGACGGGATCCTGATCAACCTGATCCAGCGCGTCGCCGCCGAGGTGCTCGATTCGGGAGGAGGATCGGTCGGCTACGCCGGCGACTACGTCCGCACCCTCCTGCCGAAGTCGTTCGCCGAGCGCGTCGGTGCCGCGCTCCAGCCGCTGCAGCGCGTCGACGCCGGGGCGTTCGTGCGTGGCAGGCTGCTCGCCGACGGCGAGGAGCGGGCGACGTTCCGCGTCCCCGCCGTGCTCGGCCGGCCGCTCGCGCTCTGGTCGGGGATCCAGGGGACGCGCATCTTCGACTGGGACGTCGACGTCGCCAACGAGGCGCAGGCGTGCAATCCCGAGCCGGAGGCGTGGCTCGACGGCTTCGCGCTGCAGCTCGAGCTCTCGCGCAACGCGGCCGGCGGCCTCGTGCTCCGCGCGAACGGCAAGGTCTGCCTGCTCGAGGGCCCGCCGCAGCCGCTCGACACGCTCGACGACGCCCAGATGACGATCGACCAGATCCACGCGCGCACGCTCTTCGTCGACGAGCTGCGCTCGCTCCCCGCCGCCGGCGGCAAGACGATCTTCGGCGGAGATCTCTCTCTCGAGCTCGAGGTCGCCGTCTCGAATCGCTGAACGCCCGCCGACGCTACGCTGCCGCGCCATGCGCTACCGCCGGCTCGGAGCGAGCAGCTGCAAGGTCTCGGCGATCTCGTTCGGGAGCTGGCTCACCGTCGGCAGCTCGATCGACCAGGAGACGACGAACGCGCTGGTGCGCGCCGCCTTCGAGCGCGGGGTCAACTTATTCGACACGGCCGACGTCTACGCGCACGGCGCGGCCGAAAAGGCGCTCGGCGCCGCGATCAAGCCGCTGCGCCGCAGCGACGTCGTGCTCGCCACCAAGTGCTTCTTTCCGATGAGCGAGAAGGTCAACGACCGCGGCCTCTCGCGCAAGCACGTCGTCGAGTCGGTGCATGCGTCGCTCGCACGGCTCCAGACCGACTACCTCGACCTCATGCAGTGCCACCGCTTCGATCCCGACACGGCGGTCGACGAGCTGGTGCGGGCGATGGAGGACCTGATCCGGCAGGGCAAGGTGCTCTACTGGGGCGTCTCGTGCTGGAGCACCGCCGAGATCGCCGCCGCGTGCGAGAGCGCCGACCGCTGGCGCGCCTTCCGGCCGATCACGAACCAGCCGCCCTACAACCTCCTCGACCGCGAGATCGAGCTCAAGGTGATGGCGGCGAGCGCGAAGCTCGGGCTGAGCCAGATCGTCTTCAGCCCGCTCGCGCAGGGGCTGCTCACCGGCAAGTACGCCGGCGGCCGCGTTCCACCGAAGAGCCGCGCGTCGGACGACCGCCACAACGGCTTCCTCAAGCCGAAGATGACCGCCGAGAACCTCTCGCGCGCGGAGAAGGCGGCCGACCTCGCGCGCAAGTTCGGTCGGTCCCCGGCCGCCGTCGCGCTCGCGTGGGTGCTGCGCCGGCCCGAGGTCGCCTCGGCGATCGTCGGCGCCACGCGCGTCGCGCAGCTCGAGGAGAACCTCGAGGCCGCCGAGCTCGACCTGCCGGCCGACCTCGTCCGCGAACTCGACCTCCTGTGCACGTGACCGCCGCGGGCGCCGTGCTCGCTACGATGCTCCGCGAGGTCGTTGCCATGAGAGTCCGCGCGCTCGCCTCCCTTCCTCTCGCCCTGCTCCTTGCCTTCCTGCTCGCCGGCTGCCGCGGCTACTACCCGAGCTGGCACTACCGGCCGGGCAGCGAGCTGCACGAGATCCACCTTCCGGGCGATACCGAAGGCCGCGCGACGATCCAGGCCGCGGCGCGACTCGTCGGGATCCTGCGGCCGGTCGAGGGCGGCCCGCGCCGGCTGCACGCCCACCTCTCGATCGAGAACCGCGGCGCGGCACCGGCGACGATCGATCCTTCCAAGGCGAGCGCGACTCCGTCGGGCGCGGCGGCGCTCGCGCCCGAAGCGGGCGGCGCCGTCACGATCGGCCCCGCGGAGCGGCGCGACGTCGAGATCTACTTCGTTCTGCCCGACCCCGCCGCGCTGCCGAACGCGTCGCTCGAGGAGATCGACCTCGCCTGGACGATCGCCGTCGGCGAGCGATCGCTCACGACCCACGCGACGTTCCGCCGCGGCTCGAGCTACCGCGACGATCCCTACGGGTACGATCCGTGGTACCCCGGCCCCTATTGGCGCCACCACTGGGGTCCCTACTGGACGATCGGCAGCGGCTTCTCCGTCGTCCACTGCCGCTGACGGTCGATGCGAGTGGCGGCGCCGCGACCGCGCGCTCACCTCCTCGGCGACCCGCGCGCGCTCGAGTCGGCGTTCCTCGCGGCGCTCGACCGCGAGCTCGATCTGCCTCGCACCGCGATTCCGAACTTGTTCGTCGTCGCGCCGACGCGCCGCCTCTGCGACCACCTGGCGATCGTCGCCACGCGGCGGCGCGGCGCCCTCGCAGGAGTGCGCTTCTTGGTCCACAAGGGGCTCGCGCGCCATCTTCTTGAAGAGGCTGGCGCGCCGGCCGGCCGCGAGCTCGCGCCCTCCTTCCTGCAGGCGCTCTTCCGATCGCGCCTCGCACCGATCGACTCGGAGCGCGCGCGCTACCTCCACGAGCAGCCGGCCGCGCTCGGTCCGCTGCTCTCGACCTTCCGCGACCTGCGCGACGCCGAGGTCGAGGCGACCGCGGCCGCACGCGTCGCCGGACTCTCGAGCGGCGCGCGCGCGACGCTCGCGCTCTTTCGCGACTTCGAGCAGATGGTCGTCGAGCTCGCCGAGCTCGGCTTCGTCGACGGCGCGACCGCGGCGCGGCGCGCGCACAAGCTCGCGGCCACGGCGCGCTGCGACGCCCTGCTGCACTACGGCGCCTACGAGCTGATCGGCGTCCATCGGGAGCTCGTCGCCGCGCTCGCCGCGAGGACGACGACCGAGCTCTTCATTCCATTCCCGATCGCGGCGCGCGCGCCGACCGAGCTCGCCGCCGCGCTTCGCGCCGAGGTCGTCGCCGAGTCGCCGTTGAAAGAGCTGCCGCGCGCGACCGCGCTCACGAGCGCCGCGGGGCGGCGCGAGGAGCTGCGCTTCGCTCTGCGTCGCCTGCTGCAGTGGCACCATCAGGACCAGGTGCCGTTCGAGGAGATGGCGGTGCTCACGCGCTCCGCCGACGCCTACGCCGTCGCGCTCGCGGCCGAGGCGGCGCTCCTCGACCTCGAGCCCGACCATTCGCTCCGGATCGCGCTCAAGACCGATCCCCACGCGGTCGCGCTGCGGATCGAGCTCGAAGCGTGGCGCCAGCCGGAGAACCGTCGCGCCGCAGAGCGAGCGAAACGCGCCTCGCCGCTGTCGTCCGCGACGAGGGCGGCGCTCGGCCAGCGGTTCACCGCGGCCCGCTCGCTGTCGGCGCGGCTGGCCGTCGTGCAGTCGCTCGCCGGCGAGCTCGACTCCAAGCCGCTCGCCGCGCTGCTCGCCGACACGGAGGCGATGGCCGCCGAGCTCGAGGCGGGAGGCTGGCTCGCCGACGGTGTGACGAACGGCGCCGACGGCGCGGCGGCGCTCGTGGACGCGCTGCTCGATGAAACGCGGACGTCCGCCGAGCCCGACGCCATCGGCGGGCTCTGCGTCCTCGACTTCCAGCAGGCGCGCGCGCTGCCGTTTCGCCGAGCCGTCATCGTCGGCGCGAACGAAGAGCTGCTCCCGCATCGCGCGGCCGAGGACTTCTTCCTGCCCGACGCCGACCGCGTTCGCCTCGCCGGCGAGCTCGGTCGTCCGGTCCCGATCCGGCGCGACGCGGTTCAGGACGAGAAGCTCCTCTTCGCCGTCGTGCGCAGCGGCGTGAGCGAGCGGCTCGAGGCGACCTTCGCGCGCGCCGACGGCGAGCGCGATCTCGCGCCGTCGCCCTGGCTGCGCGATCTCACCGACACACCGGCGAAACGCGCGCTCCTCATCCCCCGCCATCCGGCGCGCGAGATCGAGCTGCTCGCAACCACGACCGGCCTCCTGCGCCGCGAGGAGGCGCTGATCACCGCGGCGCACGTCTCGGCCGCGAGCGCGCGCCGGCTCGCGGAGCACCGCGCGAGCGACGACCTGCCGACGTGGCTCCGCGGTGCGTCGATGGTCGCCGCGATCGACGACTACGGCGACGCGCCGCTCCACTGGGACGCGAGCGGCGTCGCCGTGCCGGCGAAGACGCACTGGACGCCGAGCCAGCTCGAATCGCTCGGCCGCTGCCCGCTGCGCTACTTCTTCGACCACGAGCTCGGCCTCGTCGCGCCGCCCGACCCACCCGACGGCGAGCTCTCGCGCCGCGACCTCGGGCGGCTCTTCCACGAGGTGCTGCGCGACCTCTACCGCGAGCTCTTCGATGGGCCCGGGGAACGTGAAGGACGCGGGCTGCGCGCCGACGCGCTCTCGCACGCCCGCCAGCGGCTGCCGGCGCTTCTCTCGGCGGTGCTCGCGCGGATCGACGAGCGCCGTACTCTCGCGCCTTTCCTCACGCCGATCCGGATCGCGCAATGGAGCGACCAGCTCGCCGAGTTCGTCGCCGACGACGTGGCGCGGTTGCGCGAGCGCGGCTGCACGGGCGGCGATTTCGAGCTCGCGGACCAGGTCGAGCTCGACGTCGCCGGCACGAAGGTGACCCTGAAGCTGCGCTACGACCGCGTGGTCCGCGACGGCGCCGGCCGCGCCTGGATCGGTGACTACAAGCTCCGGCGGCACAGCGCGCTGAAAGACGCCGCGAGCGTCGCCGCCGCGGTCAAGGGGCGCGAGCTCCAGCTCCCGCTCTACGGCCGCGCACGCGCCGGACGCGAGAAGGAGATCGCGGGGCTCGAGCTCCTCGCGCTCGCGCCCGAGCGCGACGGCACGAAGGAATCGGAGAAGGGGCGCGCCGTCGCGCTCGACCTCGAGGCGCTGCGCGAGCGCGACGGCGAGCTTCAGGCGACGCTGAAGACGCTGCTCGAGCTGCGCGCGGCCGGCAGCTTCCCGCTGCAGCCCGACAACGAACTCGAGCACGGTCAGTGCGGATCGTGCGACTGGCGGCGCGCCTGCCGCCACGCCCACGGCGCGACCCGCGAGCGGGTCGCCGCCGCATCGCAGAACCGCGACTACTTCCGGCTCACCGAGAAGAAGAAGCCGTGAGCGCCCCCGCCGCCGCGCCGCACGAGCCGGCCGACGCGCTAGAGCGCGAGCGCGCCGTGACCGAGTTCGGCCGCAGCCTCTGCGTCGCCGCCGGCGCGGGGTCGGGCAAGACGAGCCTGCTCATCGAGCGGCTGCTCCACGCGCTTCTGTTCCATGGGCTCGAGCTCGAGCGCATCGTCGCCATCACCTTCACCGAGAAGGCAGCGGCCGAGATGCGGGCGCGGCTGCGCGAGGCGCTCGAGGAGGTCGTGCGCACGCTCGACGCCGGAACGTCGTTCTCGCAGGCGCGGGCCGCGTGCGCCACCGAGGCGGGCCGCGTGCTCGACCGTTTCGCGCGCGAGCCGTGGTCGCGCGGCATCGACCCGCCGCGCGTGCGGGAGCGGGCGGTCGCGGCGCTCGACGCGCAGGGAAGGCTCTCAACGATCCACTCCTTTGCGCTGCGGCTGCTCCATCGCCATCCGATCGACGCCCGACTGCCGGCCGACGTCGCAATGGACCTCGGCGACGGTTTCCGCCGCCTTGCGCGCGAAATCGTCCCGAGGCTGGTCGAGCAGGCGCTCGCCGACGAGCGGACGCGCGTACCGCTCGCCGCCGTCCTCGCGCGCGTCGAGCTCGACGAGCTCAGCGAGTTCGCGCAGCAGCTCGCGTGGCTGCCTCTTGATGAGCACGCCGCCACGCACGATCTGCTCGCGCCGCTGCGGCCGCGCCTCGCGGCGCTCGAGCAGGAGCTGCGCGGCGCGCGCGAAAAGCTCCGCTTCGAGCCGCGCCACGTCGACACGCTCGTGCGGCAGTGGGACGACCTGCTCCAAGGATTGGCGCTGGTGCGCGAGCGAGGGCTCGAGGGCGGCCGCCTCGAACTCCCGGTGCGCGTGGTCGAGACGCTCCGGAAGGATCTCTCGAAGGCGGGACCGAAGGAGCCGGGCGTCGACCTCGCCCGCTGCCGTGAACGGCTCGCCGACGCGAAGCGGATCCTCGCGGCGCTCGCCGCCGCCGACGAGACGTTCGCGCGGGCGCTGCTCGACGCGGTGGCGCCGCTCGCGCGCGCGCTCCGCGAGAGCTTCCTGCAGTCGGGCGCCGTGACGCCCGACGGAGCGCTGGCGCTGGCGGCGCGGCTGCTCGCCGACCATCCCGAGGTGCGGCGGGCGGAGGCCGACGCGATCGCGCTCCTCTGCGTCGACGAGTTCCAGGACACCGATCCGCTGCAGTGTGAGCTGGTCCTCTTCCTGTGCGAGCAGGCGACCGCGACGCCGGCGAAGCGAGCGCAGGAGGTGAAGCTCGCGCCCGGCCGCCTCTTCCTCGTCGGCGATCCGAAGCAGTCGATCTACCGCTTCCGCGGCGCCGACCTCGACGTCTACGAACGAACGATGCGGTCGCTGCTCGAGCAGGGCGCCCTGCGGATCGACCTCGAGACGAGCTTCCGCAGCCCAGAGGAACTGGTCGAACCGCTGAACGCGCTCTTCGCCAGCCTCATGGACGGGAAGAGCGACGCCGAGCCTCCCTTCGCGCCGCTGCGCGCCCACCGGCAACGCGCGACGCGAGGGCGGCGGGTCGAGGTCTGGACCACGCAGCGCAATGACGGACGGCGCGACGCCGACGCCCGCCGCGAGGCGGAGGGGCGCGTGATCGCGCAGCGGATCGAGGCGCTTCACGACCAAGGCGTCCGCTACGGCACGATCGCCCTCCTGCTGCGCCAGCTCAGCGGGCTGCGCCACTACGTTCAGCCGCTGCGCGAGCGCCGCGTCCCCTTCGTCCTCGCGGGAGGGCGGACGTTCGTAGAGCGCAGCGAGGTGGGCGAGCTCTCCTCGCTCCTGCTCGCCGCGGCCGATCCGTCCGACGAGCGCGAGTGCCTCGGCGCGCTGCGCTCGACGCTCCTCGCCGTGCCCGACGCGGCGCTGTTCGCCGCGCGGAACGAGTGCGGCGCGCTCGACTGGCGGCGGCTCCTGAAGTCGAGCGAGCCGACCGTGCGCGAGGCGGCTCGCCGGCTCGCCGGCTTCCACGACGAGCTCGCGACGCGGCCGGTGGTGGCAGCCGTCGAGCGGTTCGTCGAGCGCGGGCCGCTGCTGCCGATCGCGGCGCTCGCGCGCGACGGCGACCAGCGCGTCGCCAACCTGCGCAAGCTCGCCGAGATGGCCGGCGAGCGCGCCCAACGCAGCGGCCTGACGCTCGCCGAAGCCGTGCGCGAGATCGTCGACCACGAGGAGCGGGTCGAGGGCGACAGCGAACGGTCGCTCGCCGACGAGGAGGTCGACGCCGTCCGGATCCTCACGATCCACAAGGCGAAGGGGCTCGAGTTCGACCACGTGATCGTCGCCGACCTCGCTCGCGGCGAGCGCAGCGCGAGGCCGCGGCGCGTCGCCGCGCGGCTCCTCTCCGATCGTCACGGCTCGCGCGTCGCCTTCCGGCTGCCCGACGCCGACGTCCTGAACTCGGCCCAGGTCGCGTGCGACGAGCGCGATCGCGTGCACGAGGTGGCGGAGAGGAAGCGGCTGCTCTATGTCGCGCTCACCCGCGCGCGCGAGCGGCTCTTCCTCGTGGCCGGCGCCCACGATCAACGCGCGCCGTGGATCGAGCCGCTCGCCGCGCTCGGCTACGACGCGAGTGGGACCCTGCCGGACGACGGCCCGCTCACCCACGACGACGCGCACCACCGCCGCCTCGTCATGCCGCCACGCGAGACCGCGCCGCGCAGCTTCGCCCCGGCCGACCTCGAACGACTCGAGGCGGCGACGAACGCGTTCGAGAGCGCCGTCGCGCGAGCACGCGAGCCGGCGCCGCGTTTCGCGCGGCCCTCGAGCCACGACGAGGTCGCGGAACGACTCTGGAGCGAGCGCGACGAGGGTGATCGATCCGGCGATCGCCGCGACCTCAGGACGCGGGTCGGGATCGCCTGCCACCTCGCGCTCGCGCGCTCGCCGTCGTGGACCGTCCCTGGCGAGGCGACGATCGCCGCGGCCGCGAAGGCGGCGGCCGAGCCGGGCGTGTCGGCGGCGCGCATCGAGGCCGACGCGGGCGCGCTGCTCAGCGCGGCGCCGGCGCGCGCGCTGCTGGCGTCGCTCGCGCGCGCCGTCCTCCTCGCCCGCGAGCTCCCGCTGACGCTCGAGCGCGACGGAGTGATCTGGCGCGGCGTCGCCGACCTCGTGTTCGAGGAGGCGGGGCGCATCGTCGTCGGCGACTGGAAGACCGATCGGGAGGCGGACCTCGACGAGCTGGCGCGGCGCTACCGGCCGCAGCTCTCGATCTATCGCGACGCGCTGGTGCGCGCGCGGAAGCTGCCGCGCGCCGCCGAGATCGAGCTGCTGCTCTTGCGCCACGGCCGGCGGCTGCGGCTGTGAATTCGCCGCGCGCTACACTGCCCCGCCCCATGTCTCCCATCCCGGACGTGTCGACGCTCGGCCGCTTCGTCTGGCTCGGACCCGAGCGGCGCGACGTCGAGCTCCTGATCGTCGCTCCCCACCCCGACGACGAGGTGATCGGGCCGGGCGGACGGGCGCGGCTGACCGCGGAGCGCGGCGTCGGCGCGATCGTCGTGACCGACGGCGCGCGTGGCGCGGGCGGCCGCAGCGAGCCGGGACTGGCGGCACGACGGGAGCAGGAGTCGATCGCAGGGCTGAAGGTCGTGCGAGCGGCGTTCGTCTGGTTCCTGCGCCAGACCAGCTCCGACGTGCAGCGCGAGCCGGCGGGCGCCACGACCGACGCGATCGGCCACGCGGTCGCGCGCTTCCGGCCGCGCACGGTCGTGACGACTTCGCCCTACGAACGCCACCCGACCCACCTCGCCACGACGAAGGCGACGATCGCGGCGCTGCAGCGATCGGGCGGCGCGGTCGCCGAGTTCTTCGGCATGCCCGTCTGGGACCCGGTGCCGGGAACGAGCGGCGTCGCCGAGCTCGACGTCGGCTCGGTGCTCGAGGAGAAGCTGGCCGCGATCCGCTGCCACGCGAGCCAGCTGGCCGACCGCCCCTTCGATCGGACGGCGAAGGCGCAGATGGAGCGCGACGGGACGCTCGCGCAGCTCACGGGCAGCGGCGGGACGCGCTACGTCGAGCGCTACCTCGACCTGCGCGAGCTCGTGACGGCCGGCGCGCCGACGCTGCGCTCGTGGCTTGCGCGCCGGTTCGAGGCCGACCTCGACGCGCGGCTGCCGGCGGGAGGCGCGGAGCGCTCGAGCGGAGAGCGCCGAGCGTGAGCTGGTTCGGCCGATTCCTCGACCTCGCGCCGGGGCCGCTGGTGCGACTCTTCGCGCGTCCCTACGTCGCCGGCGACACCATCGAGAAGGGACTCGCGGTCGCGCGCAGGCTGCTGCACGACGCGGGGCTCGTCACGACGCTCGATCTCCTCGCGGAGGAGGTCAGCGACGAGGAGCGGGCCCGGGCCAATCTTGCGACCTACGTCGAGCTCGTCCGCGCGGTCGCCGACGACGCGGCGTTTCGCGGGTCGCGCGAGAGGCCGTCGGTCTCGGTGAAGCTCTCGTCGTTTACAACCTGGCCCTTCGAGCGCGGCGGCGACGCACGCGGGTCGCGCGAGGCGATGGAAGCGGTGGCGGTGGAGGCGAAGCGGCTCGGCGTCGCCCTCACGATCGACATGGAGGACCACGGCTGGACCGACTTCACGCTCGACGTCGCCACGAGCCTCTTCCGGCGCGGCTTCGACGTCGGCACCGTCCTGCAGACGCGGCTCCACCGCACCGAGAAGGATCTCGAGTCCATTCCCGAAGGAATGCGGATTCGCATGGTCCTCGGCATCTACCTCGAGCCGGAGACGATCGCGCTCGTCGACAAGCGGGCCATGAAGGAGCGACTGGTCGCGCAGTCGGCGCGCCTGCTCGATCGCGGCATCTACGTCGAGTTCGCCACCCACGACGAGGCGATCGTCCGTCGCTTCTTTGCCGAGGTCGTGCGGCCGCGCGGGCTCGGAGGCGAGCGCTACGAGCTGCAGATGCTCTACGGAGTGCCCAGAGCGGCGCTGCTGCAGGAAGTCCTGGCCGGGCGCCTCACTCCGCCCGATCGCGTGCCGCCGGCCGCGCGGCTCTACGTCCCATTCGCCACGGCATGGGATCAGGCGACGGCCTACTGCAAGCGGCGGCTGCGAAACAACCCGAACATGTTGGGCTATGTGCTCCTGAATCTGGCGCAACGCATTCGAGGCCGCAGCCCCGGCATCGCTCAGTACACACAGCACGACGAACCGCATCGGCTGGACGACGCAAACCCTCGTGGGGGTTGACCTTCCCGCACACGAGCTATATGGTGCCGCCCATTCGAGGCGCGTCAGACGGTCACCACAGGTCTGCCAGTGTTCGAGTGTCGCGGCTCGAGTCGAAAACGGTGATTCCGATTCACGGATTGGACTGAACGATCGCAGTTTCTTCAGACTGCTCCGGAGTCCCGCACCGGGAGTGAATCCAGGGCCTAGCCCTCGCCGGGACCAGGTTCGTTCGTCCGCAACACGTCAGGAGTGCGAATTCGATGACTGGTGTGGAGATCGTTGGTACGGCACCCGCGCTCGAGAACGGCGAAGCGGCGCCGACGCGCGGCAAGTGGAGCCGGGACGAACTCGAGCTGACCCTCGGAGCGGCCTCCGGACACATCCGCTACCTGCTGCGAGAACTCGCGCAGGCGCCGGAGGTCACGGCGGCCGACCTCAAGAGCAAGCCGGTCGCGTATGCGCAGGTCCAGCGCGTCTGCAACTCGCGCGGCAAGGAAGTGCTGGTGACGACGAGCGACCGCGACGGCGTGAAGGTCTACTCGCTGAACCCGGCCTACCGTGACGACGTCGCTTCGATCGTGTCGGGCGCGACCCCGCCGCCTCCGTCCGAGCCGAAGCCGCCTTCCGAGCGCCGCGCACGCCGCGGGAGGCGTGGAGCGGGAATGTCGGCGCTCGACGGGATCGCGGACGCGCGAGGGACGACGCTGGCGGCGGCGGGCAATCCGGCGCCGCGGCGCATTTCGCAGGCACAGAGCGGCCGCTCGCTCGTCATTCCGGCCAACATCTCGATCGAGTTCTGCAAGGAACTGCTCGGCTTCGTGAATGCGACGGGCGGCGGCACTCGCTACCGGATCGTCCTCGAGGACGACGGCTATCGCCTCGAGGCGTGCTGACGACCCGGCTCGGCGAACCCCTCGACCGCGACGCTTCGGAGCCCCGCGACAGCCGGTCGACACCGTGCTAGATTCTGCGCGTCCCGCAGGAAGCCTGGTGACACGTCGGAGGATCCCATGCGAACATTTCTCGTTGCGTCGTTGCTCCTGATCGCCCTTGCCGCGACGGCGCTCGCGCCGTCCGCGAGCGCGGGACAGCGACAGCCGGGTGAGACGCTGCGCGATCGAGTGCTCGTCAAGCTCGCGCGAGAGAGCAACGTCCAGAATGAAGGGACGACGGGTCCGATCGGCGTGGCCGGATTCGACCAGGTGGCGCGCGAGGTGGGCGCGACGAGGATCAAGCCGATCTTCCATCGGCCGCCGCGCGGGCGGCGTGATCCGGCCGCAGCGGCGGCGATCGGTCTCGACCGCTGGGTCCGTGTCGAGCTCGGAAGCGACCGGGCCGACATCGACGAGATCGCCCGCAAGTTCCGCTCGCTCAACTCGGTCGAAGTCGCCGAGACCGACCGGGTCATCGCTCCGGCCGTCGTTCCGAACGACCCCGACTACTCGGGCTCGCAGTGGGATCTGCAGTCCACCCGCACCAATGCCGAGGGCGCGTGGGACGTCGGCACCGATTCGAGCGAGTACGTGATCTTCGTGATCGACACCGGCGTCGAGCTCGCCCACACCGACGTCGACGGGAACCTCTGGAGCAACCCCGGCGAGATCGCGGGCAACAGCGTCGACGACGACCTGAACGGCTTCGTCGACGACGTGAACGGCTACAACTTCCTGAACGACGACGCCGACGTCAACGACGGCTACGGCCACGGCATCCACGTGAACGGGACCATCGGCGCCGAGGGGAACAACTCGCTGCAGGTCGCGGGGATCAACTGGACCTGCAAGCTCGCCCAGGGGCGGATCTTCGACGCCTCGGGCTACGGGACCTGGGATGCCGCGGCGGGCGCGACCACCTATGCCGCCGACAACGGCGCCATCGCCACGAACAATTCCTGGGGCGACACTGCGCAGGGCCCGCAGGCTTACGTCGACGCGATGACGTACGCGGACGACGTGGACGTACTGCAGGTCGCCGCAGCCGGAAACCAGGGAGACACGGCGCAATTCTGGCCGGCTGCCTACCCCGAGATGATGTCCGTCGCAGCCACCGATTCCGCCGACAATCTCGCGTGGTTCTCCACGCACGGCGATTGGATCGACATGGCCGCGCCGGGCGACGGGATCTGGAACCTCTACCTCGGCAACGGCACGGCGTCGCTGTCGGGGACGTCGATGGCGTCACCGCACGTCTGCGGCGCCGGCGCGCTCCTGAGGTCGGTCAATCCACAGCTCTCGAATGACGAGGCGCGCATCACCCTGCGGCTCAACAGCGACGACCTCGGGACGGCCGGCTTCGACAACGACTTCGGTTTCGGCCGGCTCGACATACGCAAGGCGATCGACGCGGCGCGCGGCATCTCGCTCAGCACGCAGTCGGTGGTCCGCCCCGGCACGGTCGACGTCACGATCGACGCACCGGGCGAAGCGAACATGTTCCACTACGTGGTCTGCGGCCTCTCCGGCATCGACCCGGGTCTCGACCTCACCGTCCTCGACCCCAACGACTTCCGCTTCTTCCCGATCAACTATGACTTCTTCTTCGATTTCCAATTGCAGGTGCCGAACAACGCGTACACGCCAGGCTTCTTCGACTACCTCGACGCCGCCGGACACGACGTGGTGACGTTCCACTCCCGGAAGGGCAACCTGCTGAAGAACAAGCGGGTCTGGGTCGCCTGGTGCTCGAGCGACCCGAACATCCCGGACAACGTCCGGTTCATCTCGGCGCCGCTCCACTTCGACGTGCAGTAGCGCGGGAGGAGCCGCCCGCCGGCACGCCGGCTCAGAGCCGGTTCTCGAGGGCCAGGCCGCGGACCTTGGCGTCGAGTCTCGTCCGCTTTTCGGCGAGGTCGGCGTCGGTCCGCTGCCTGGCGGCGGCCAGGTCGCTGATCCGGTCCTCGCTCTTCTGCAGCGCCTCGACGTAGCGGCCGCGGAGCTGCTGCTCCGCCGATGTGGTGCCGAGCGCGCCGAGGTTCTGTCGAAGCCGCGCCTGGTCCTGCCCGACCGCGGCGATCTCGCTCTCGGCCTGCTGCGAGCGGCGCTCGAGCTGCGCGATCTCGGCCTTGTCGGCGACGATCTCCCGCAGCGCCTTCTCCATCTCGGCCGAAAGCACCTTGCGGCGCACGAAGAGCTCGACGTCGTCGCTCGAAAGGTTGGCGATCGACGTCTGGCTCTGCTGCACGTACTCCTCCTTCACCGGGAAGAGGAGCGTCTTGCCGCCCGCAACGTCGAACGCGAAGCGCCAGTGCTCGGGCGTCTCCTCGAGCGGCTTCGCCGTGGCCACCAGCGAGTAGCCGCTGCGGCGCGGGTGCTCGACGACGACCTTGCGCGCCTTCTCGTCGCCGTTGCGGACGGTGTAGGAAGTCGTGGCGATGATCCGAGAATCCAGGAGCAGGACGCCGTGGAGGCAGCGCACCCGCTCGACGCGCTCCTCGCCGCTCTCCTGGCTCGTGTCGACCGTGAGCGCGAGATCGACGGCGTACGAGAGGTAACGCTGCTGCCCGGGCTCGAGCGTCTCGACCAGCGCCTCGCCGGCGTAGGTCTCGCGGTCGAGCACCGTGACCGGCCCGCCCTCGAGCGTGAGCCCGGTCGTGTTCTTGAAGCGGACGGCCGACAGCGCGTTGCGTGCGCGCACGTGCTGATTGAAGAGCGAGACCTGCTCGGCCTCGACCGGCGCGCCGACAATCGGGATCAGGGCCGAGCGGTTGTGCTTCACGGTCACCGGGTGCTCGATGCGGTACTCGAAGAGGTTGCCGAGCTCGCGCGTCCAGGTCGTCGCCTCGCCGGCGGCGGCGTCGAGAGCGTCGGACTTGCGCTCGGCCATGCTCTTCGTCGCGGGGCGACCTCCGGTCGCCGGCCGCATTCCTGCGCTCGCGGGTGCTGCGGGCGGAGCAGCGTCCGCGGGACCTAAGTAGCGACGGGCGCGATCGGCTCCGCCCTTCGACTTCTCCTCGCCCCCCTCCGCGAGCGCCTCCTTGTCCGACCACCCTCCTTCGTGCGTCTGCGGCGCGACCGCGAGCTCCTGCGCCATCTCGACCACGGGGCGGCGCGTGTACCGCGGCGTGTAGAGGTCCTGCACGAAGGAGACGGGGAGCCCGGCGACGAGCGAGAGCTGCACGTCGTTCCAGTCCTCGTCGCTCGTGTTGTCGACGATCGCCCACCCTTGCAGGAGGTTCTTCTCGCCGAGCACGAGCCGGTAGCTCGCCTTCCAGACCGGCACCTCGACGGTGTAGCTCACGTAGACGTCGCGTTCGCCCTTTCCTTCGAGCCTGAGCTCCATGCTCTTGCGCTCGGCGCGATAGGAGTCGCGCAGGATCTCGAGGTAGCGGCGCACGTCGTCGGAGAGGTCGCGGTCGAGGAACTTCACGGCCTGCACCTCGACGGCGTCGAAGCTCACGGCCTCGCCGCCGCTCGTGAGCAGCGTGACGCGCGAGACCTCGGCGACCTTTTCGCCCGCGGAGACCTGGCGCGGCTCGACGCCGACGACGCTGCCGACGATCGTCTCGCCGCCGAGCTTCACCTCGACCTGCGCGCCCCGGAACATCTTGAGCAGCGCGACGATCGCGCCCTCGCGCGGCAGGTCGAAGCCGAACTCGGAGAGGAGCCGCGCGGCCGGGGCCTGCGAGTCGTAGCCGATCGACGAGACGCGGCCGCCGTCGAGGTCGAGCGCCGTGAGCGACTTCAAGACGTCGTTCATCTGCCCCGACGAGAAGCGCAGAGCCACGACGCCGTCGCCGTTCACCTGCCCCGTCCGCTCGAAGTAGCCGAGCCCGTGCTTGTAGAGCACGACCTTGTGGATCGGGAGGTCGACCGGCTTCTCGTCCTGCGTCCGCGCCTCCGAGGCGAGGACTCCCAGCGCGACGACGACTCCCGCGTTTCGCGTCTTCATCGACCGACTCCTCTTGTGATCCGGCTCGACCGCAGGATGCGGTTCAGCCGCCGTCCGTCGCCGAGAGCTCCGCCTCGGCGGTGGTCGCGCAGCCGGGTGCCGCGTCCGTCTCGAGATCGTCGAGGTAACCCGGCGGCAACGAGACACGCTGGGTTCCGCTCCGCTTCGCGCGCCGCGCTCGCAAGGCGCCGGCCGGATAGGGCAGCGCGCGATCGAGGCCGGCGAGGTGGGCGCGCACCTCCTCGATCGTCGTCGCGCGGAAGAGGACGTCGCGGACCCTCCCGCTGTTCGGGAATCCCTTCAGGTACCAGCCGCACCACTTCCTGAGCTCGAGCACGCCGAAGCGCGGATCGAAGAGCTCGACGAGCAGGTCGGCGTGACGCAGCAACACGTCGATCACCCCGCCGAGGTCGGGCGGCGGCGGCGGTTCGCGGCCGGCGAAGATGGCCGCGAGCTCGGCGAAGAGCCACGGCCGGCCGAGGCAGCCTCGACCGACGATCACGCCGTCGCATCGGGTCGAACGCATCATCCGCAGCGCGTCGGACGCCTCGCAGACGTCGCCATTCCCGAGCACCTGGAAGTCGGGCAGGGAAGCCTTGAGCTCGGCGATCCCCTCCCAGCGCGCCGCGCCGTCGTAGAGCTGCGCCGCCGTCCGCGCGTGGAGCCCGATCGCCACGCACCCCTCCTCGCGCGCGATCCGGCCCGAAGAGAGATGGGAGAGATGGTCGTCGTCGATCCCGAGCCGCACCTTGACGCTCACCGGGACGTCGCCTGCGTTCTCTACGACCGAGCGGACGAGCCGCGCCATGAGCCGCGGGCGGACCGGGATCGCCGCGCCGCCGCCGCTCGCCGTCACCTTGCGCACGGGACAGCCGAAGTTGAGGTCGAGGTGGTCGACCGCCCCCTCGCCGACGAGGAGGCGGGTCGCCTCGCCGAGCCAGCGCGGATCGGCGCCGTAGAGCTGCAGCGATCGCGGCCGCTCCTCGGGATGAAACGCCGCGAGCTCGCGCGTCTTCCTCTGCCCTTCGACGAGGCCGCGCGCCGTGATCATCTCGCTGACGTAGAGCCCGGCGCCGAAGGCGCGGCAGAGGCGGCGGAACGCCTGGTTCGTCACCCCCGCCATGGGGGCGAGGACGACGGGCGGGTCGACCCGGAAGCGGCGGTAGTCGAGCGGCCGGAACTCGCCGGCCGCGGCCGGAGGGACGGGACGGCTCGCGTCGGTCACGGCGGGCACCATGTCCGGCTATGCTGCCGCCAACCCTGGGGAGGGTGAAGCACCATGCGACATTCCTTGGTGGCCTCGGCCGCGTCGTTCCTCGCGTTCCTCCTCCTCTCGCTCCCGATCCTCGCCGGCTGCTCGCAGAGCTTCGCGCTCGTGCGCGACGAGAAGCACCCCGCCGGCGGTCGCACGATCGTGAGCGCCACGATCCACGAGTGGCCGCAGGGCTACTACTCGGTCGCGGTCACGATCCGCAACGTCTCGACCCGGCCGCTCGACGTCGATCCGTCGATGTTCCGGCTCCAGGGCAGCGGCCCGACCTCCTTCGCCCCCGCGGGCCGGATGCCCCTCTTCCTCGGCCGCTCCGGCTACCGGATGCCCGACCGGATCGAGCCGCGCAGCTCGGCCGAAGGCGAGATCTTCTTCGGCATCCGCGGCACCCACGTTCCGATCGGCCCGGTGAGGTTCATCGCCGCTCTGCCGGACGGCGAGCACGCCTTCGACTTCGATCTGATCGAGTAGTCCGTCGTCCGGCGAGCCGCGGCCCGCGTCGCGCGAACTACCAGTCCTGCTCGTCCTTGAGCTGCCGGCCCATGAGGTCGCGCACGGCGCGCGAGGGATCCTTGCCCTCGTGCAGCACGCGGTAGACCTGCTCGCAGATCGGCGTCTCGACCCCTTTCGCCGCGGCGAGCTCGTGGACGGCGGCGGCGGTCCGCACGCCCTCGGCGACCTGCCGCATCGAGGCGACGATGTCGGCCACCCTCTCGCCGCGTCCGACGCGAATGCCGACGGCCCGGTTGCGGCCGTGCGGCGAGATGCAGGAGGTGATCAGGTCGCCGATGCCGGCGAGCCCGAAGAAGGTCTCGCGCTGCGCGCCGAGCGCCGCGCCGAGCCGCGCCATCTCGACGACGCCGCGCGTCAGGAGCGCCGCCTTGGTGTTGTCGCCGAAGCCGAGCCCGTCGACGATCCCGCCCGCGATCGAGATCACGTTCTTGAGCGCGCCGGCGAGCTCGACGCCGAGCGGATCGGGATTGGTGTAAACGCGGAAGCGCTCGGTGAAGAGCAGATCCTGGATGCGCAGCGCGAGCCCCTTGTCGGACGACGCCGCCACCACCGTCGTCGGCATCCGCCGCGCGACCTCCTCGGCGTGGCTCGGCCCGCTCACGACGACGAGCGGGACGTCGCCGACCACCTCGCGCACGATCTCGCTCGGCCGCCGCAGCGTCTCCTGCTCGATGCCCTTGGTCGCAGTGACGAAGATCCGCTTCCCGGCCGCGAGCGGCTTGCGCCAGCGCTCGAGCGTGGAGCGCAGGAACTGGCTCGGGACGACGGAGAAGACCACCCCGTCGCCGGCGAGCGCCGCCGCGTCCGACGTGACCCCGATCCGGTCGGGGATCTCGACCCCAGGCAGGTAGCGCGGGTTGCGGCGGCTCTTCGCCATCTCGGCGGCGTAGGCCGCGTCGTGGACGAAGAGCTCCACCTGCATGCCGCGCTCGTCGAGCACGAGCGCGAGCGCCGTCCCCCATCCTCCGCCGCCGAGCACGAACGCGCGTTCCATCCCGTCCCTCGCTCCCTTCAGGAAGCCGGATCGTCGCTGCGCGGCTCCTCGCCTCGCAGGAGCCGGCCGATGTTGCCGCGGTGACGGACGACGATCAGCGCGCCGACGAGAAGCGCCGTCCAGCGGACCGAGCCGGTCACCTTCACGCTCGTGAGCCGCGGCAGCATCCAGCAGCCAAGCGGCAGGACGACCGCCGCCACGAGCGAGCCGACCGAGACGTAGCGGCTCAGCTTCGCCGAGACCATCCAGGCGAGCAGCGCGATCGCCGCCGGCGCGGGCGCGAGCGCGAGGAAGAGGCCGCAGGCCGTGGCGACTCCCTTGCCGCCGCGGAACTTCAGGAAGATCGGGAAGACGTGGCCGACCACGGCCGCCGCGCCCGCGGCGAGCGAGGCGTTCGTGCCGGTGAACCACGACCCGCTCCAGAGCCGCTGAACCGTGAGCGCCGGGCCGAAGCTCTTCAGGAAGTCGAGGGCGAAGACGACGAAGAACCACGGCTTCCCGAGGACCCGGCCGGCGTTGGTCGCGCCGATGTTCCCGCTCCCGTGCTGGCGCAGGTCGACGCCTCGGAGCTTGCCGACGAAGAGCCCCATCGGCAGCGAGCCGGCGAAGTAGGAGGCCAGCACTGCGAGCACCGTCTTGGGTTCAACGTCGATCATCGGCGGCTTCGAAAGGGGCGCGGAGCATAAGCCCCGGTCGCGGACGGGACGAACGTCGCGCGCCGCCTCCGTTGCCGCCAACGGCGACGGCCGCCATCATCGCCCGCCCCATGAGCTCGATCGCCCGCCCGACGCGAGCACGCGGCCGCGCACGTGCACGTGCACGAGCGCTGCGACGGCTGCGCCTGCGCGTCGGGATCGACACCGGCGGCACGTTCACCGACCTCTTCGCGCTCGGCGCAGGAGTGAACGTCGCGCTCAAGGTCCCATCGACGCCGGCCGATCCGGCGATCGCCGTCGGCCGCGCGCTCGACGAGCTCTCGCGCCGGCTCGCCGAGCTCCTTCCTTCGCGCGCGAGGCCGACACAGGTCGAGCTTGACGTCGTCCACGGGACGACGGTCGCCACCAACGCGCTGCTCGAAGGGCGCGGCGCCCGCGTCGTCCTCGTCACCAACGAAGGCTTCGAGGACCTGCTCGAGATCGGACGGCAGGCGCGGCCCGACCTCTACGACCTCCTTCCGAAGCGGCCGGCTCCGCTCGTCCTGCGCGCCGACCGCGTCGGCGTCCCGGAGCGTACGCTCGCCGACGGCTCGCGGCTGCGGCGCCCGTCGCGCGTCGAGGTCGCGGCGCTCGTCCGCCGCGTGCGCTCGCGTCGTCCGGAGTCGCTGGCGATCGGGCTCCTTCACTCCTACGCCGCCCCCGCCGCCGAGCGCGCGCTCGAGCGGGCGCTCAAGCCCCTGCGCCTGCCGATCTCGCGCTCGAGCGAGGTGGCGCCGCTATTTCGTGAGTACGAGCGCTTCTCGACGACCGTCGCCAACGCCGCGCTCGTACCGATCTGCCGCGACTACCTCGAACGCCTCGCCGCGATCCGGCCGCGCACCCGTCTCTTCGTGATGCAGTCGAACGGCGGCCTCACCACGGCGAGCGCCGCGGCGCGCACCCCGGTGCGCCTCGTCCTCTCCGGCCCGGCCGGCGGGCTCGCCGCGGCGCACGCGCGGCTGCGCGCCGCGCGCGTCGAAGGCGCGATCGCGCTCGACGTCGGCGGGACGTCGACCGACGTGTCGCTCGTCCTGCGCAAGCCCGAGCACGTCGATCAGGTCGAGCTCGACGGCCGGCCGCTCCTGGTCGACGCGCTCGAGATCCACTCGGTCGGCGCCGGCGGCGGCTCGCTCCTCTGGATCGATTCCGGCGGAAGCCTCCGCGTCGGCCCCCGCTCGGCGGGCGCCGACCCCGGCCCCGCCTGCTACGGACGCGGTCGCGAGCCCTGCCTGACCGACGCCCACGTGGTGCTCGGCCGCCTGCCGTTGAAAGAAAAGCTCGGCGGCGCGATCGAGCTTCAGCCGTGGCGGAGCCACGAGGCGATCGGCCGGCTCGCGCGGCGTCTCGGCGTGACGCCGCTCGAGCTTGCAGCAGCGGCGCTCGACGTCGCCGACGCGGCGATCGAGCAGGCAGTGAAGCGCGTCTCGCTCGCGCGCGGCCACGATCCGCGCGAGCTCGCCCTCTTCGCCTTCGGCGGGGCCGGCGGGCTGCACGCCTGCCGCCTGGCGCGGCGGCTCCAGATGCGCGAGGTCGTCGTCCCGCCGGCTCCCGGCGCGACGTCGGCGTGGGGCATGGCGAGGAGCGACGCCCGCTTCTCGTTCGCGCAGGGGCTCGTCCGCGTCGTCGGCGTGCGCGCGCCGATCGACGCCGAGATCGAGGCGGCGATGGCGCGGCTCGCGCGACGGGCCCGGCATGAACTGCTGCACGAGCTCGGGCCCGGCCCGCTCCGCCTCGAGCGCACGATCGCCTGCCGCTATCGCGGCCAGTCCTTCGAGCTCGAGATCCCCTTCGCGCCCGATCTCGCCCGCCGCTTCGAGGCGGCCCACGAAGAGCGGTTCGGCTTCCGGCTGCCGGGAAACGACGTCGAGTGCGTGGCGCTGCGCGTCGCGGCGGTGCGGCGCACGGCGGCGCCGCGATCGAGCGCGCCGCGATCGGCTCGACGCGGCGGGCGGCGGCGCGCGGTTGCGACCCGAGGGCCGATCCGATCGATCGCCCGCGAGTCGCTGCGGCGCGGCGCGCGCGTCCGCGGCCCCTGCATCGTCGTCGAGGATACGGCGACCACCGTCGTCGAGCCGGGCTTCACGCTCGTCGTCGACGCGACCGGCTGCTTGCGGATCGGCGCGGTGACGTAGGATCGCTCGCTTCCGATTCATCCGACTCCCGGAGACCGCGATGCCGCCCGCCACGCCCCTCCTCTTCGTCGGCCTCGGCCCGATCGGTCGCAGCGCGCTCGCCCACGCGCTCGGGCGCAGGAACGTCCGGGTGGTCGGCGCGTGCGACGCCGACCCCGAGCTCGCGGGTCGCAGGCTCTCCGAGCTGGTCGCGGGAGCTCCTGCGAGCGTGCGCGTCGTTTCCGACGTCGCCGCGCTGCCGAAGGCGGCGCGCGGCGCCGTCGCCGTCGTCTGCACGAGCTCCCATCTCGAGCGGGCCGGGGCGATGTTCGAGGCGCTCGTCGACCGCCGGCTCCACGTCGTCTCGAGCTGCGAGGAGCTCGTCTTCCCCCGCTTCCGCCATCCCGGCTGGACGCGAAAGATCGACGCGCTCGCCCGGCGGCGCGGAGTCGCCCTGCTCGGCACCGGCGTCAACCCCGGCTTCGTGCTCGACCTCCTCCCGGCGCTGCTGACCGGGCCCTGCCTCTCGATCGCCGCAGTCCGTGCCCACCGGGTCGTCGACGCGGCGACGCGCCGCGGTCCGCTCCAGCGGAAAGTGGGCGCCGGCCGGACGATCGAGGAGTTCAAGGCCGAGGTCGCCGCCGGCCGCCTCGGCCACGTCGGCCTGCCGGAATCGGCGGAACTCCTCTGCCACGCGCTCTCGTTCGGGCGGCCGAAGATCGACGAGTCGATCGAGCCCGTGGTCGCGCGCGACGCGATCGAGACCCCTTTCGTGCGGGTCGAGCCGGGCCGCGTCGCCGGCATCGACCATCGGCTGGTGGCGACCGCGCGCCGCGGGCGCGTCGAGCTCCATCTTCAGATGTACGTCGGCGCCGCGACCCCGGCCGACGAGATCGAGATCGACGGCGAGCCGCCGATGAGGGCGTGCATCGACGGCGGGACGCAGGGCGACCTCGCCACGGTGGCGGCGCTGCTCAACGCCGCGCCGCGGATGGGCGACGTCGCGCCCGGGCTGCGGACGGTGATCGACGGCCCGTTCCCGCTCTGCCGCGCACTCGGCTGAGCCGCCGCGCTGCGAGCCGGTCAGCGCTTCGCCGTGAGCCGCAGCACGCCGCGGCGCGCGTCGAGCGAGAGGCTGAAGTGCTCGAGGAAGTTGAGGCCGACGAGCGCCTCGGCGCCGCCCGCCTCGTTGAGCGGCAGGATCGCCGCCTCGACGTTGGTGACGCGCGCTCCCTGCACGTCGAGCGACTCGAGCGCGACGATCGGCGCCTCGATCTTGCCGCTCGCGGTCGTGATCTGGACGCGCCGCAGCGCGCGGCGGCGATCGATCTTCAGCCGGTCGGCGAGCGCCTCGCCGATCGCGGTGATCGTCGCGCCGGTGTCGATCAGGACCGCGGCGTCGGTCCGGTCGGAGAAGCGCGCCTTCGCACGGATCGCCCCGCTGCCCGGCGCGAAGCGGATCTCGACCGCGTCGTCTCCCGCGTCGACCGGCTGCGGCGGCCGCAGCGCCGCGAGCACCGGCTCGAGCCGCTCCTGCTGGCTCTCGTCGAGGCTCACCACCTTCTCGAGCACGATGCGGGCGCGCACGCGGTCGCCGAGCTCGAAGTAGGCGAGCCCGAGCGACTGGAGCAGCAGCGGATCCTCGCGGAATCGCAGCAGCCCCTCTTCGAGGGTCGCGATCGCGTCGGCGGGCCGGCGGGCGGCGCGCGCCGCCTCGCCCGCGTGGAGGTAGCCGGCGCGCAGCGCGTCCATCAGCTCGCCCTGGTCGGCGCCGGAGATGTTCGCCGCGTCGCGCAGGTAGGCGAGCGCCCGCTCCGGCTCGCCCTGGTCCAGGAGCGCCAGGCCGCAGGCGTGCAGCACGAGCGGCTCGCGGTCGAGCAGTTCGGCGGCCCGCTCGAGCGATGCGAGGAGTTCGCCGACCTGGTCGCGCAGCCGCGCGTCTCGCAGCGCGAGCCGGGTGCACGCCGTCGCCGGCCGCGCGATCTCCTCGCGCAGCCGCGGCTCGAGCTCGAGCGCCGCGACGTAGTTGTCGAGCGCCAGCTCGTAGTGGCCGCCCGCGGCGTACCAGGTGCCGCGCTCGCGCCGCGCCGCGCCGTCCTGCTCGAAGAAGGTGGCGTCGACCTGCTCGAGCCGCAGCGGTCGCGCGCGCGAGAGGCGAGCGAGCGCCGGCTGAAGGAGGAGCAGGCGAGCCGTGCCCGCCGCGTCCATCTGGGCCAGTCCGAGCAGCCGGCCGCTCCCGTCGGCGAGCCACCGCTGGTCGCACGCCACCGTGGCCGCGAGGTCGACGAGACCCTGGCGGTCGTCGATCGCGATCATCGTTCCCGCCGGGACGAAGCTGCGAGCGCCGCGCTCATCGTGCAGGGCGTAGACGCTGCCGCCGATGCCGATGGTCGGCGCGGCCGCGATCGCGGCGGACGGCAGCTCGCTCGGCGCCAGCCGCCCGACGAGCGCGAGGCTCCTGCCGTCGAGTCCCGCGACCTCCGACGCGGTCGCCTCCTCGCTCCGGTCGGTCGCCGCGCGGGCGATCGCGGCCGCGCCGTTCAGCGCCGCGAACGCGACCACGACGTCGGAGGAGTCCGGGTCGACCCGGAAGGCCCACGCGGCGCGCAGGACGATGCCGCCGGCGTCGCGCGTCTGAAGCGAGAGAGCGGCCCGGGCGAGCTCGGCGAGCGCCCGGTCGTCGGCCGCCGGCGCCGACGGCTCGGCGATCGGCGGCGAGCTCTTGGAACCTGGAGCGGCCGCACCGTCGTCGAAGGGCGCGGAGGGCGGCGCCGCGGCCGGTGAGTGCGCGGGCGCGACGTCGCCGCCCTGCGATCGGTCGCCGTCCGTCGACCCCACCCGTCCGCGCAGCCACCATGCTGCCACCGCGACCAATGCCGAGGCGCACGTCAGCGCGAGCCATCGCGTGCGCCCGGTCCCTGCCAGTTCGAATCGCAGCCCGCACGCGGCGCAGCCGCGCGCACCCGCCGGCAAGGCGGTGAGGCATCCGGGGCAGCGGACGACCACGCTCATGACGAGCAATCTTCTCCTGGCGCCGCGCGCCGGGCGTCGCCTCGCCCGCGCTGCGGCCGTTTCGTCCAAGGTACACTTCCCGGCTCCCGGCCCGTCTTCGCGAGGATCGCGCGCATGATCTCCCTGGCCTTCTCCATCGTCGTATCGGCGCTCGCTCCCGCTCCCAAGCAGTCGGCCCCCGAGGAGTTCACGACCCGGCAGGCGCGCGGCGTCACGCTCAACTACAGCGTCCAGATGTCGGCGCAGGACGCCGACGCGCTCCTCGGATCGCTCACCTCGACGAAGGACGTCCTGCGCGGGGGTCTCGGAATCGAGCTCGCGGTCGAGCCGATCGTCCAGGTGCGGCGCCGCAAGGGAGCGCGCAAGGCCTACTACACCGACGGCGAGGATCGCGTCTTCCTCGACTTCCCGTCGGAGGTTTACTTCGTGCGCCTCCAGTTCTCCGACGAGCGGATCCTGCGCTACTCGGTCCCCGCGTTCCTCCAGCTCTGGCTCTCCCGCTGCCTGTCGAGCACCGCCGGCCTCGATCCGCGCATCCTCGACTCGCTCACCGACTACGCGATGTACCTCGTGCACGTCCAGCAGGCCGGCGCGACGAAGGGGGCTCAGCCGCCACCCCCTCCCACCGGCCACGGCCAGGTGTGGTACCAGCTCGAGGAGCTCTACCCCGGCACCACCACCTTCATCCTGAACAACCTGTCGAGCCGCAGGGTCCCGGCCCACGCGCTCGGCGACGTGGTGCGCGAGATCGCCGCGTCGGCCACCGAGGACCCGCAGGTCCGCAGGCTCTTCGACTCGATCGCCACGACGGAGCCGATGATCTCGGCGACCGAGATCGAGCCCGGTCCGCCCGTGATCCCGACCTCGCCGCTGCGCCCGGGCCGGCTCCAGCTCTTCAACGGCACGCCGCTCCTCGACGTCGAGGGCGAGCCGATCTCGCAGGCCGACCGCATCGCCGACTTCGACTACGTCTTCGAGGCGATCGCGCTCACGACGCCGGCGGCGCGCCGGCAGATCCGTTCGGAGCCGCCGTCGGTGCGTGAAGTCGATCTCTGGAAGCTCTACTTCGAGTTCCGCCCGCGCATCCTCAAGGCGCGCGACAACCTCGACTACTTCCTCGTGCTGCGCGAATTCCTCGCGCGCTTCAAGGACCGCTCGATCGCGCTGCGGCAGACGCCCGCCCTGCCGGTGACGCCCGGCTCCGCCATGTGGAGCTCCGTCGTCGGAGTCGCCTTCGCGCGCGCCGGCGAGCGCGTCTACGTGGCGAAGGTGACGCCTGGCACCGCTCCCGCCGCGGCGGGCGTCCTGCCCGGACTCGAGGTGGTGAGCGTCGACGGCCGTCCGGCCGTCACCGTGCACGACCTCCTCACCCGGTTCGTCGAGACGTTCGACTCTTCGCCCTCCCGCCAGCGCGCGGCGGCCTTCGCGCTCGACCTGCTGCTCGCCGGATCGAAGGGGGCAGAGTGCGCGCTCGAGCTGCGCGACCCGGCCGATCCGGACGGCGGCGGCCGCGTGCTGCGACTGCAGCGGAATCTCCCGCCGCCGCCCAAGCCGGTGCCCGCCGGCGTCGAGCACCAGCTGCGCGCGGCCGATCAGGTCGGCGTGATCCAGGTCCGTCAGTTCGCCGGAGACTCTCTGCAGCGCTTCGCGGCCGCGCTCGCCGAGCTCGGAAAGCTCGGCGCCAAGGGACTCGTGATCGACGTCCGGGGCAACGAAGGGCTGCGCGACCCGCGGATGGGCGCTCCCGCCTCGCTCGCCGTCCTCTCGCGGCTCCTTCCGCCGGACGCCGGCAAGCTGGTGGTCGGATCTTCCGTCCGCCGCGACAAGAGCGGCTTCGACGTCGTCCAGTCCAAGGAGATCGTCGTCGCGCCGACGCCGGGCGCCGCCGGCTTCCGGGGACCCATCGCGGTGGTGACCGACGCCTGGACGGGCGGCGAGGCGGAGGTCTTCGTCGCCGGCTTCCAGCTCGCCAAGCTCGGGCTCGTGGTCGGCATGCCGACCGCCGGCAGCGTCACGATGCCGACCAACCCGGAGCCGTGGCAGTCGCTCACGCGCAGCCGGCTTGACCTGAGCTTCGGGTTCGACGTCGTCGTGCGCCCGAACGACGACTCGATCCAGACGATCGGCATCATGCCGCAGACGATCGTCGAGGCCGACCCGGCCGACCTGAAGTCGGGCCGCGACTCGGTGCTCGAGCGGGCGGCCGCGCTTCTGATCGCCCGCTGACCGGCCGCCTCGCGCCGCGGCGATCGCCCTCCGACCGGACCCTGGCGGACCCTAGAAGTGGATCCGGCCGGTGAAGCTCACTTCCTTCACGTCGGCGCGCGGGACGACGAGCTGGCCGCGGTCGACGACCAGGACCACCCGATCCGCCGACTGCTTGAGGAGCCGGCCTCGCAGCCGCTGTCCCGAGACGAGCACCACCGACGCCTCGGGCATCTGATCGGCGCGGCGGTACTCCGGGGCGGTCGAATCGAGCAGCGTCACTTCGGCGAGGTCGAACTCGCACTCGCCGGAGCCGATGCGCAGCGCGACGCGAGCCCCCTTCGCGCGCGTGATCTGCCCGCGGAAGGTGTGGCCGTTGCGCAGCTCGACGATCGTGTCGTCCTTGCGGGCCGGCGCGGGCGGACGCTTCGCGCCGTTGAGGGGCGGGAGCGGACGCTTCCGAGGCGGGTCGACGACGTCGGGCGGAGTCGGCGGAGTCGGCGCGGGCTCGCGGCGCGCGATCGGGAACTCTCGCTCCGGCGACGGCGGCGCGACGGCGACGAGCTCCGGCGCGAGCGCGGCGGCGGCGGGCTCGCTCACCGGCGGCGAGGGGACCGTCGACGGCTCGGGCTGCGCGACGGCGACCGACGGCTCGGCCGGCTTGCGCCACGCCGGCCGCGGCCGGCTGGCGACGTCGATGCTCTCCGACTCGGCGCCGCGACGGCGCATCTCGAAGACGAGCGCCGCGCCGGCTCCGAGCGCGACGAGCAGTCCGGCGGCGGCGAGCATCCGCGGCCTTCGGCGCGCGGTCGCGAGCGAACGGACCGGCGGCGCCGTCGCGACCGCCGCAGCGGCAGCACGCTCGGGCGCGGCCTGCGTGGCCATCGCCGTCTCGCTTTCCGACGCCGCGAAGGTCGGCAGCGGGCTCTCGTCCTGCGTGTACCAGCCGGGGGTCTTGGTCGCGGGCGCCGCTCCGAACGCGCCGGCGATCGCAGCTTCGGCGGCCATCGGCTCGGCCGCCGGCGCCGGTTCCGCGGCGAGCGCGTCGTCGTCGACGAGGAGCCACTCCTCGTTGGGATCGTCGGCCGGGGCGCGGTCGGCCTTCGACTCGGCCGATCGTGCGGACGCGTCGTCGATCTCGAGCAGGAAGCTGTCGTCGGGCAGGAAGCCCGAAGCCTTGGCCGCTCGCTTCGCCGCCGCCCCGTCGTCGGGCGGTGGCGGCGTCGGCGAGCTCCCGCCCGCCGGCTTCGCGTCGCGGCGGCCTGCGTCGTCCGCTTCCTGCTTCTTCGTCATGGACCGACCTCGCTCCTCTGCGCCTCGACACGGGCGCTTCCACGCCCCTCTTCGTCGTCCCCCCCGGTCGGAGTTGACGAGCGGCTGCGGCCGAAACGGCGGCCACCGGAAAAAAACGCCGCCTCGCGCGCGAGCGGGTATCAAGCGCGCCCGCGGCGTCGTCCGATGGTTCGCGCGACGGCCCGGCCGGACGCCGCGTGAAGAGAGCGTCGAGGACTCATGCACCGCCACTCGCGGAACGAAGCGCCCGGCCGCACGCTGCCGCTCCTGGTCGGGTTCGCCGCGGTCGAGTGCGCGGCCGGCTGCGAGAACGTTCCGCCCTACCTCGAACGCAGCTACCTCCGCGCCGGCGAGACGGGGCTCCTCGAGCCGCTCTCGGTGAAGGGCGATCGCGGCGTCGGCCCGTTCCTCGGCCTCGCAGGCACGCTCGGGACGCTGCTCGAGGTCGAGCGCACGCAGGCTTCCGCCGTCGAGTTCGAGGCCAAGTACCTCTACAACCTCGGCCCCGGCGCCGAGTTCGACGGCATCGGGTTCGGCGCCGACGCCGCCTGGCGGCGTTTCTGGGGGATGGAGCGGCGAGTGCGACCCAACGTCGGGTTCGGCGCCGGCTACCTCCGGATGAGCATTGACGGCCGCCTCGGCCGCTACGATCCGCTCGGTCCCGAGCTGTTCGCCGACGGCGGCGTCGACTACATGATCACTTCGCGCTTCGGGATCGGCGCCCGCGTTCGCGGCCTCGTGCGCTACGAGCTCGCCGACGACAACCACGGCTTGGTGCCGGGCGCCGAGTTCACGCTCCATTCGGTGTGGCGATTCTGAGGAGCGCAGAGTGAAGCTCGCCAGGCCGTCGTCGCTCTCCGTTCTCGTCCTCGTCGGCGCGGCCGCGGCGTGCTGCGCCACGCGACCGCTGCCGCTGCCGATGGCGCCCGCGCGACGGGTCGCGCTCGACGCCGCGCTCTCGCCCGACACGCTCGCCGTCGTCGACTTCGTCGACGCGCGTCCCGAGTTCGAGCAGAGCGCGCTCGAGATCGACGAGCGCGACGTCGGGTGGCACTGGCTGCAGGAGGACCGCTTCTTCGAGTTCCGCCCGTCGCGCGGCACGCTCGCGGCCGATCCGCTCCCCGCCCCCGACCTGCGCGCCCGCGTGACCGGCGAGGCCGCCTTCGCGTGGTACCCGTTCCCGAACCACGGGATCGGCCGGCCGCGCGTCCGGCCGCTGCACGAAGCGCTTCCCGACTACGTGGCGCTTTCGATCGAGCAGCGCGGCCTCTTCGCGCGGGTCATCCGCGCGAAGGACGCCGGCGCGGCGCGCGGCGCCGGCGCGACGCTCGTCCTCACCGGCGTGATCGAGCGCTTCGGCGCGACGCTCGCGCCGACCCCCGATCCCTACGTCGTCCGTCCCGACGACCCGGTCGACTTCCGCCTGCTCGCCGCCGCGCGCGTCCAGGTCGTCGTCGCGCGGCTCGACGACGAGAAACCTCTGCTCGTGCGGCAGTGCGTCGGCTTCGACGAGGAGCCTCACCTCTTCGATCGGCTGCCGCCGTTCTCGGCGGCGCCGCCGCGCTCGCTGCGCCGCCTCGACGCGTCGGGTTTCCCCGCGTACGCCGCTGAGGACCTGGCCGTCCACGCGCGCCGCGCGCTCGAGCGGGCGACGGCGCCTCTGATCGCCGCCCTCGAGAGCGTGCTCGCGCCTCCCGCCGCGTCCCCGTAGGCGTTTCCCGGGACATTCCTCGAGCCGCCCGTCTCAAGCGGCCCGACGGCGCAGCCGAAGACTCGGACGTTGCGCCTCTCGGGGAGAGCGAAGCGGATGTCCGCGTCGGGATCGACTCAACGCCTGCTCGTCGTCGCCGACGCCACGCTGCGCTCGCATCTGCGCGCGGCGCTGAGCTTTGCGGAGCGGGAGGTCGTCGACGCCGACTCGGTCGCCGCCGCCCGCGAGCTCGCGGCCGGCTCGCGCTTTCACCTCGCGCTCGTCGACCTCGACGTCGCCGGCGCCGCGGCGCTCTGCGAGGAGTTCGCCGCGAACGAGGCGATGCCTCCGATCCTCGCGCTCGCGCGCGCCGACGACCCGGCGCTCGTCGCCCTCGAGGCGAGCTGCCGCGACGTCGTCGAGAAGCCGGCAAGCTCCGCGACGCTGCGGATCCGCGTGGCGCGCGCGCTCGAGACGCTTGGCGTCGAACGCGAGCTCCGCGAGTCGAGGAACCGGCTGCAGCGGACCCAGCGCTTCGCCCGCCTCGGCCACCTCGAGATCGACTGGACCGCGCGCCACGCGCGGCTCTCGGAGGAGGCGCGCCGCATCCTCGGCATGGCTGACGACGACGCCGAGCTGCCGCTCGATCGGCTCGCCGACGTCGTCGCGGGAGACCAGCGCGAGCGGTGGCGGACGTGGCTCGCCGACGTCGCCGGCGGCGCGACGGAACGGCCCTTCGAGCACGGGATCGTCCGGCCCGATCGGAGCGAGCGGGTCGTCCGCCTCCAGGTCGAGCGGGCCGTCGATCCGCTCGACGGCTCGATCCGTCTGCATGCGGTCGTCCACGACGTCACCGATCGCTTTCGCGTCGAGGAGGAGCTGCAGTACCAGAACCACCACGACGAGCTGACCGGGCTCGCCAACCGGCGCCAGCTCCTCGAGGGGCTCGAGCGGGCGATCGAGCAGTCGCGGCGCGACGGCCGCGTCCTCGCCGTCCTCTTCCTCGACCTCGATCGCTTCCAGGACGTGAACGAGACCTTCGGCCACGACGGCGGCGACCGGCTCCTGGTCGCCGTCTCCCAGCGCCTGAGGGAGTCGGTCCGTGAGCAGGACGCGATGGCGCGGGTCGCCAGCGGCCGGACCCCCGACTCGGTCGCCCGGCCGGGCGGCGACGAGTTCGTGATCGCGCTGGCCGGCCTGCGCGATCGGCGCAACGCCGGGGCGGTCGCAGAGCGGGTGCTCGACGCGCTCGCCCGCCCGTTCACGTTCGAGGGGCGCGAGATCTCGCTCACGGCGTGCGCCGGGATCGCCACGTCTCCGGACGACGCCAAGGACGGGCTCGCGCTTCTGCAGAACGCCGAGACGGCGCTCTTCCAGGCCAAGCGGCGCGGCTGCGCCAGCTACGCCTTCTACGACCCGAGCCTCGACCGCCTCGCCCACGAACGGCTCGAAGGCCAATCGGCGCTGCGCCGCGCGATCGAGCGGCGCGAGCTCGAGGTCTGGTACCAGCCGCGCGTCGAGATCGCCGGCGAGCGCATCGTCGGCATGGAGGCGCTGGTGCGCTGGCGCGACCCCGATCGCGGAATCGTGCTGCCGGCGCAGTTCATCCCGCTCGCCGAGCAGAGCGGGCTGATCGTCCAGCTCGGCGGCTTCGTGCTGCGCGAGGCGTGCATGCAGGCGCGCCAGTGGCGCGACGCCGGCTTCACCGATCTGCGCGTCGCGGTCAACCTGTCGGCGGAGCAGTTCCGCGATCCCGCGCTCCCCGGCTTCATCGAGCGCGTCACGTCCGAAGCGGGGCTGCGGCCCGACGGGCTCGAGCTCGAGCTCACCGAGAGCGCGCTGATGCGCGACGTCGAGCGCGCCCTCGAGCTCCTTGAGCGGCTCAAGCGCAAGGGCTTCCATCTCTCGATCGACGACTTCGGGACGGGCTACAGCTCGCTCGCCTATCTCAAGCGCCTCCCGATCGACTGCCTGAAGATCGACGCCTCGTTCGTCCGCGACGTCACGACCGACGCCGGCAACGGCGCGATCGCCGCCGCGATCCTCTCGATGGCGCACAGCCTCGACCTCGACGTCGTGGCCGAGGGGGTCGAGACGCGCGAGCAGCTCGAATTCCTGCGCCGGCACGGCTGCGAGCAGGTGCAGGGCTACCTCTTCAGCGCCCCGGTTCCGGCCGCCGCCGCGACGGCGCTCCTCCAGAAGCAGGTCGTCGAGCCGATGGCTCCGGCGCCGCCGCCGATGGCGCCCGCCCGCTCCTGAGCGGAGGGGCGCGTTCGCTCAGCGGTCGAGCGCCGCGGCCGCCTCGACCCGTTCGATCCGGCGCCGCGTCTCCTCGCCGTCGTCCAACCTCAACAGCGCCCGCGCCGCCGCCGAGCGCACCTGCGGCTCGTCGCTCCATTGCAAGGCGCGCCAGACGCGGCCGACGTCGGCGCCCGGCGGAAGACGGTCGAGCGCCAGGGGCGCGACCCCTTCGGCGTCGACGAGCGCGTCGAGCAGCTCGAGGTTTTCCGCCGCGGGACGCGCCGCGAGCGCGTCGAGGAGCGCCGTCAGCGTCGACGTCGGAACGACCAGCTCGTGGCCGGCGCCGCCGCCGATCGGGAGCGCCGCGCGATCGCCGACGCCAAGCAGCGCCTCGACGACGCCGCGCGCGCGCGCCGAGGGCCAGTCGACCAGCTGCTGCGCCGCGGCGAGCTGCGCCAGCCCCTCGTTCCAGAGGAGGTCGCTCAGGTGCGCCGCGAGGTCGATCCCGTCGATCGGCGGGCCGACCGCCGCGCGCCATCGCGCGAGGGCGTCGCCTAGCGCAGCTCCGAAAGCGCCGCCGCGGCCGCCGCCCGGAACGAGCCGCGCGCCGTCGGGCCCGAGCAGGAGGAAGCCCTCCGTCGGCTCGGCGCCCTCTCCGTCGACGCGCAGCTCCGGCCAGCTCGCGCAGATCTCGTCCCAGGCGCGCAGATGGTCGCCGCAGGTGATCGCGCCGAAACGAGGACAAAGGACGCGGCGCCCTCGCGAGTCGCGGTCGGCACGACCGTGCCGCGCGTGGTCGGCGACGACGCAGACCATCCCAGCGACCGCCTCCGCGAGCGGCCGGCGCGCGACGCTTCGATCGAGGAACGGGATCGCGAGCGTGAGCCCTTCGCCGCGGCAGTAGACGAAGAGCGCCCGGTGCTCAAGGGCGGCGAGCGACCGCGCCGAGTCGAAGCTCCGCTCCCACGCGATCTGCGCGTGCGGCGGGTCATCGCTCTGCGGCGTGACCACCATCGCGGCGAGGGCGCGCATCGGCACCGGCTCGCGCTTGCCGTCGATCGAGTCGACGTAGGCCTGGTTCTCGCCGCGATCACCGCTGTTGGTGGCGAGCGACTTGACGAAGCAGTCGCGCGCGAGCGGCCACTCCTTCGTCAGATGGTAGTGGAGGTAGCCGAGGTTGAGCCACGCGTCGCCGACCGCCTGCGCGACGGGAAAGCGTTCCGCCTCGCGAGGATTCGGGCCCATGCGGACGAGCTGCTGCTCGCCGACCTCGATCGCCTGGTGCAGGAGCCGCTGCGCGCGGTCGAGCTCGTCCTGCAGGTGGTAGACCTGGATCAGCGCCGTGTCGTTCACGATGCGCGCGTCGGTCGGAGCGAGCTCGCTGGCGCGCAGGTAGGCCTCCCACGACTCGCGGAAGAGAGCGCGGGCGGCCGCCTTCGGAGCCCCGCCGGCGCTCGTCCGGCCCGCCTCGACCAGCGAGGCGTGCTCGCGCAGGAAGTAGCCGAGGTTGTTCCACCAGGACGACGATTCGGGCTCGACCGCGACGACGGCGCGGGCGAGGCGGACGCCGGCCGCGAAGTCGCCGGCGCTCTCGCAGTCGCCGCCGAGAAACTGCAGCGCGTCGAGCAGCGATCGTCGGAGCCCGTCCTGCACGTCGCGCAGGTCGGGCGCCTCGCTCAACCGTTCGAGCAGGAGCTCCTCCGCCTTGGCGCGGTCGCCCTCCTCGCGCGCGAGCGAGCCGAGCCCGAGCGCCGCGAGGTGGTCGATGCGCCGCGTCATCTCGGCGAAGTCCGGCTCGCGCGCCGCCGCGGCCGCGAGCTCGCGCCGCGCCGCGCCGTAGGCCGAGCGCGCGTCGGCGAGCCGCCGCTCGCGCCGCGCCACGTCGCCCTTCAGGAGCTCGACGTAGCCGACGTACCAGGCGACCGTCGCGCTCGCCGGCGCCGACTGGCGCAGCTTCGAGTAGACGGCCGCGAGCCGCTCGACCTGGTTCGCTGCGCAGTGCAGGTCGATCAGCCGCTGATGAAGCTCGACGTCGTCGGGCGCCTGCGCGAGTCCGCGCGCCGCCGCGCGCGCCGCGCCGGCGGCGAGCCCCTCGGCCGCGAACGCATCCACCGTGGCGCGGCAATCCGGCGCCGGGAGGTCGCGGTCGCGACTCGCGTCGCCGGGCTCGCGCGACGCGCATCCGGCGGCGAGGAGCGCCCCGATCGCCGCACGAAGGAGTCGTTGCGGCATGCCTCCCTCCGTTGAACCGAACGTCGGCAAGAGCGGCACGATACGCTGGACGGGAAGCCCCCGGTCACGGAGGGAGTGCGATGGACTCGACGGAGCGCATCGACGTTCGGCCCAGGACGGGACTGGGCGTGGCCGTCCTCGTGGCGGCGGCGGCGCTCCTGCTCTGGCGGCTCCTCCCGTCGGCGGGCGGCTCGCTCTTCGATCCCGACGCGAAGCCGCGCACCGTCGCCGCGCGCGGCGACCTCGCGGCCGACGAGCAGGCGACGATCGCGCTCTTCGAGAGCGCCTCCCCCGCCGTCGTCTTCCTCCGCAACCTTGCGGTCGTGGACGACGGCGACGACCTCAATCCCTACGAGATCCCGCAGGGCACGGCGTCCGGCTTCGTCTGGGACGCCGACGGCCACGTCGTCACGAACTACCACGTCATCCACGAGAGCAGCCGGCTCGAGGTGACGCTCTCGAACCACTCGACGCTCGAGGCGAAGGTCGTCGGCTTCGAGATCGAGAAGGACATCGCGGTCGTCAAGATCGACGCGCCGGGAACGACGCTCCACCCGATCACGATCGGCACGTCGGCCGACCTCAAGGTCGGGCAGAAGGTCTTCGCCATCGGCAACCCGTTCGGCCTCGACCAGACCCTCACCTCGGGGATCATCAGCGGGCTGGGCCGCGAGATCCCCTCGCGCTTCGAAGAGGAGCGCCGCGGCCGCCGCCCGATCACCGACCTGATCCAGACCGACGCCGCGATCAACCAGGGCAACTCGGGCGGACCGCTGCTCGACAGCGCCGGCCGGCTGATCGGGATGAACACCTTCATCGTCTCGCCGTCGGGCGCATCGGCGGGAGTCGGCTTCGCGATCCCGGTCGACACGATCAACCGCGTCGTGACCGACATCCTGCGCTACGGCCAGGCGCGACGGCCCGGGCTCGGGACGGAGATCGCCGCCGACTGGTGGAGCCAGAACTTCGACGTCGAGGGGGTGATCGTGACCGGCGTCCGCGCCGGCACCGGCGCCGAGCGGGCCGGCCTGCGCGGCCAGCGGCTGACGCGCCGCGGCCCGACCGCGGAGAACGACATCATCGTCGCGGTGAACGACTCGCCCGTCCGCACCAGCAACGACCTCTTCCGCGAGCTCGACCGCCACGCGGTCGGCGACAAGGTGAAGCTCAAGGTCCGGCGCGGGACCCGGCTCGTCGACGTCGAGGTCGAGCTCCAGGACCTGCACTGAAGGAGTTCCGATGGGCGCGCCCCTGCGCAACGCCTTGCTCCTCGCGGCCGCGGCCCTCGTCGGCTGCGGCGTCTTCGCGTGCGACGACGCGCCGAAGCTCGAGGAGCCGCGTCATGCCGCGTCGGCCGACGCGCCGGCGCCCGTCGCTCTACCCTCGCCCGCGGCCGATGCAGGAACCGTCGTCCCGGTTCGCACCGACGAGCGCAAGGCGCAGGACGGAGCGGACGTGCCCACCCCCACGCCCGAGGATCGCTGGATGACGAGCGAGCCGTACGACGTCGACTTTCGCGGCAGCAGGCTCCGCGGCCTCCGCATCGGCAAGCCGGGCGGCCGGGAGGTGCTCCTGCTCCACGGCGGGCGGTTCAGCAGCCGGACGTGGCTCGAGCTCGGCACGCTCGAGTTCCTGGCGAAGCACGGCTGCCGCGCGATGGCGATCGACCTGCCTGGCTTCGGCAAGTCGCAGGAGACGCAGGTCCGTGAGGAGGAGCTGCTCTTCGCGCTGCTCCCCTTCCTCGACCTCAAGAAGCCGGTCGTCGTCTTCCCGTCGATGAGCGGTGCCTACGCCTTCCCCTTCGCCATCGCCCACCCGGAGATGGTCGCCGGCCTGGTGCCGATCGCGCCGGTCGGGATCGACGATCACGCGGCGAAGCTCAAGGGGCTCGAGCTGCCGGCGCTGATCCTCTGGGGCGAGAAGGACGTCGTGATCCCGATCTCCAAGGCAGAGACGCTCCACCAGCTCCTGCCGAACTCGCGCAAGATCGTGATCCCCGGCGCGAGCCACGCCTGCTACCAGGACGAGCCACAGCAGTTCCACGCGGCGCTGCTGCGCTTCCTCGAGTCGCTCGACGCGCCGGCCTCCGGACGAAAGTGAACCGGCGCTCGAGCTCGTTCACGCCCGGCGCGTCAGCAGCAGCGCGTACTCCGTGAGCGCGTCGAGCCCCTTCTCGCGGAAGTGCGGCTCTTCGTCGAGGATCGCCTTCTCGCCGAGCGGCTCGATCGAGCAGCGCGCGTCGAAGAGGCGCTCGACCTCGGCGCGGCGCACGCTGAAAGGCGGGCCGGCCATCCTCGACTCGTCGTACTCGAGGCCGATCAGGAGAAGGCGGCCGCGCGGCGCGAGCAGCAGGGCGAGCTTCTGCGCGTAGGCGACGCGACGCTCCGGCGGAAAGGCGATCAGCGCCGCCCGGTCGAGGATCGCCGGAAAAGTCCCGTGGCGTTCCGCGTCGAGCTCGAAGAAGTCGCCGCACCAGAGCTCGAGGCGGCCCGTCGCAAGGACCCGGAACGGCGGCGACTCGTGCTCGGCGAAGGTCCGGCGCTGCTCGGCGAGGAACGAGCGCGCCGCCCGCTCCGCCACCTCGACCCCGATCACGGGGTGGCCGCGCCGCTCGAGCCACGCGAGGTCGACGCTCTTGCCGCAGAGCGGGACGAGGACGCACTCGTCGCCGCGCGGCGCGAGCCGCTCGACGTGGGCGACGAGCCACGGCTGCACGGTCGGGCGATGGAAGGCGGTCCGCCCCTGCTCCCATCGACTGATCCAGAAGTCTGGCCAGAACCCGGGCGACGCGGCGGGATCCATCGCGGCGGGAGGCCCGGTCACGCGTGGCCGAACTTCGGAGGCCGCTTCTCGAGGAAGGCTCGGATCCCCTCGACGGCGTCGCGCGTCCTCATGAGCTCGCGCAGGTAGAGCGACTCGACCCCGTCGAGGTGCGTCCGCACGACCTGCGCGACGTGGGTGCGGGCGACCTGCGCGGCGAAGCGCAGCGACGAGCGCGACAGCGGGAGCAGCCGCTGCTTCACCCAGTGGACGGCGGCCGAGACCGGCTCGTCGGCGATCTGGTCGACGAGCTTTTTCTCGAGCGCTTCGGCCGCGCCGACGTGTCGTCCCGTCAGCAGCAGCTCCTCGGCCGCCGACGGACCGATCCGCAGCGGCAGCAGCAGCGAGGCGACCGGCGCGAAGACGCCGAGCTGGATCTCGGGCACGCCGAGCTTGGCGTCGGGCGCCGCGATGATCCGATGGGAGAGGAGCGCGAGCTCGAGCCCGCCGCCGAGACAGAAGCCGCGCACGGCGGTCACGATCGGCGGCGCGCGATCGAGGATCTCGCGCACGAGCGCGTGGAACGCGGTGAGGTACGGCCCGATCCGCTCCGGGAGGTGGTCGTGCACGCTCGCGCCGAAGGAGAAGTTGGCGCCGGCGCCGCTCAGGAGGACGGCGTGCGGGGCGCTGCGCACGATCGAGCGCATCGCCTCGCGCAGCGCCTCGGTGAGCGCGAGGTCGAGCACGTTGCCCGGCGGCGAGGCGAGCTTGACGTGGACGAGCCGTCCGTCTTCGAGCGCCTCGAGGGTCAGTCGGGAGTCGCCCATGGCCGGCCGTATCATGCCGCGCTCCAAGGTCCGCGCCGCGCGCGAGGAGAGATCGTGGCTTCCCGTGGCCCCGTTCCCGTCGTCTTCCTCGGCTGCGCCCATCCCCACGCCGACGGCCGCGCGAACCGGGTCGGAAACGTCGCGCGGGCGCGCCTCGCCGGCGCCTTCGACGACGACCCGAAGTTGGCGGAGGCTTTCGCGGCGCGCCACGCGACCGAGCGGCTGCTCACGCCGCAGCAGGCGCTGAAGGCGGCGAGGGGCGGCCTCGCGGTGATCGAGAGCAGGAACCGGCGCGCCGCCGAGCTCGCTCGCCTCTCGATCGACGCCGGGGTCCCGGTGCTCCTCGAGAAACCGGGGGCGCACGAGCCGGCGACGCTGCGGGAGCTGGCGGCTCACGCCGCCTCGAAGAAGGCGTGGATCCAGGTCGGCTACCACATGCGCTACGGGCCGACGATCGCGCCAGCCCTGAAGATCGTGAAGAGCGGCGCGCTCGGGACGATCACGACGGGACGCTTCCACGCCGCGGTCCAGAAGCCGTGGCTCACGAACGAGTGGTTCTGCGACCGCGAAGATATGGGCGGCCTCGTCTTCCTCGACTTCTGCCACGTGCTCGACCTGCTCGTGCAGTTCCTCGGCAGGCCGGGCGAAGTGGTCTGCCGCACGAGGAAGCTGCCGGGGCTCGCAGACCATCCGTTCGAGGACAGCGCCGCGCTGATCGTCGCCTTCGGCGACGCGCTCGTCGCCGGCGACGTCTGCGGCTGGGAGACGAACGACTGGGTCGACACGTGGGACCTGCAGCTCTTCGGGACCGAAGGCAGCCTCGTCGTCGGGCTCCATCCGCCGCGCCTGCGCCGCTGGTCGCCGGTCGAGAGGCAGGGCCGCAACGGCGTGGCGCGCGGCTGGACCGACCTTCACCACGAGAGCTTCAACGGCGAGGAGAACTACGAGCGCGAGCTCGCCGACGTCATCGGCCGCATCGCCGCCGGCCGGAAGCCTGGAGGCTGCACGCTCGACCAGGCGGTCGTCGTCGTCGATGCGATCGAGCGCGCCTACGCGAGCGCGAGCGGCAAGGCGCAGCGCTGAGCCGCTTGCCGCGGCGCTCGCGCCGCTTGATTCACTGGAGAGTTCCTTGGCCGAGCTCGCCCTGCCGCCGCTCTCGTTCCCGAAGACGACGCTCCGGATCGGACTCGTCGGCGCGGGCGGGATCGTGCAGGCCGCCCACCTCCCGGCCTACGCGAAGTGGCGCTACCGCGTCAGCGCGATCTTCGACGTGCGGCGCGAGGCGGCCGAGCAGGCGGCGCGAAAGTTCGGAGTCCCGGTCGTCTGCGCCACGATCGGCGAGCTCCTGGCGCGCAAGGACGTCGACGTCGTCGACGTCGCCATCCCCGACCACGGGAGGCCGGCGGTGCTTCCCGCGCTGCTCGCCGCGCGCAAGCCGACGCTGCTCCAGAAACCGCTCGCCTACACGCTCGACGAGGCGCGGAGGATCGTCGCCGACTTCGAGCGCGCGAAAGTGCCGCTCGCCGTGAACCAGAACCTGCGCTGGTCGCCTGAGTTCCAGGCGGCGAAGCACTTGATCGCGAGCGGCCATCTCGGCCAGCTCTTCGACCTGCGCTGGACGATGCGCAACACGGCCGATTCGCGCGCGTGGGCGAAGGGGTCGTGGTACAGCCGCGACCCGCTCTTCCAGGTGCTCTCCTGGTCGATCCACGAGCTCGACGCCTTCCGTTTCCTGCTCGACGACGAGGGCGAGCGCGTCTACTGCGCGCTGCCGCGCCGCCCCGACCAGAACTTCGTCGGCGACGTCTGCGCGACCGCGGTGATCCACTTCCGCGGCGGCTGCCACGTCTCGATGGTCGACAGCAACGCCGCGACACCCGGCCGGCCGGAGGTCCAGGAGTGCGACGTCGACGGCAGCGCCGGCTCGATCCACCTGCGGATCAGCGAGCCGCGCTCGTTCGCCTACTGGCTGGCGAAGGAGATCGAGGGCGAGAAGGACGCGCCTCTGCACGCCCCGAAGCTCGAAGGCGTCTGGTATCCCGACGGCTTCGCCGGCTCGATGGGCGATTTCCTGCAGGCCGTGGAGAAGGGCGTCGAGCCGAGCGTCAGCGGGCGGCGCAACCTCGGCACGATGGCGCTCGTCGACGCCTGCTACCGAAGCGCGGCGGCGCGCCAGGCGGTCGAGGTCGCGGCCGTCTGATCCGTCGGCACCTCGAGTTCGCCGGCGAGCCGCCCGGTCACTCGGGCGCGAGCAGCAGTTCCTGGTCGCGCGGCGCGTCGGCCGCGAGCTCGACCTCGCGCTCGAAGGCGACGCCGTCGGCGAACCGGCCGCTCACTCGGAAGCGGACGGCGCGGCCGGCGAGCTCGGGCGGGACGATCACGCCGCCGCGGTACGAGACGGGCTGCGGCAGGCTCGACGCGTCGAACGTGACGACGGCGTCGGCGAGCTCGCTCCCGTCGCGCGCGTCGACGAAGCGGACGCGCCGCTCGCGTCCGGCGGCGAGCGTCGCCGTGATCGCGTGGCTTGCGCCGGGCGCCAGGTCGAACTCGTCGAAGGTCTCGACGTAAGGCGGCCCGAGGAAGAGGGTGCACCGTTCCCGCGTCGCCGGCAGCCGAAGGAGGCCGTCGGCCGCGAGCGGTAGCAGGAAGCTCCCGGTCGCGAAGTGCGCTCCCAAGAGGCAGCGCGCGCCGGGCGGCGGCGCGACGCGGACGGTCGTCGACTCGTCGTGGTCGAGCAGGACGACGCACTCGCCGCCGCCGCCCGCCTCGACGACCGCGCCTCGCCTCGTGCCGAAGCGCGCGGACGTACCGGCCTGGAACGCCAGCAGCTCGACGGTCGCCGCATCGTCGCGTGGTCCGATCGGGAGCCGGACGCGGCCGTCGAGGTCGCTCTGCACTGAGAAGAGAGAACTGGCGATCTCGCCGCCCGCGATCGACCGCCGTGCGCAGACCCACACCCCTTGCACCGACTCGCCCGACTCGTCGACGACCGCGACGTCGAGGCCTTTCGCCTGCTCGAGGTCGTCGGCCTTGAGTTCGACGAAGCGCCACGTCTGCGACGGCGGGCCGCCACGCCCGGGGAGGCGCTCCATCAGGAGCCGACGTTCGAAGCCGAGCCCGCTCTCGCCGACCGCGCGAGCTTCGTGTGGCACGGCGCGCGGCCGCCAGCCGCTCCACTCGAGATGGTCGCGGTCGAGCCGCAGCAGGTCGAAGGTCCCGTACGAAGGATGACCGTAGAGGTCGAGCGGGTAGATCGTGACGATCCTCTCCCGCCGGCCGAGCTCCTGGTCGTACCAGCCGTCGCCGCGCCTCGGCAGGAGCGACCTCGCCGGGTCGAGCTCGAGGACGTCGAGCGCGAGCTCGACCGAGGCCGACGCCTCGTTCGGGCCGACGCGCCTGCCGACCACGCGCGCCGCCGCGCCGCCGCCGCCGAGCTCGGGCCGGATCGTGCGGACGAAGTAGACGTGCTTCTCGTCGAGGAGGGCCTCGCCCACGAGCCGGTGCGGCGCACCGTCGTCGCCTTCGCCGAGCGACAGCGCGCCGAGCTCCTCTCGCGTCAGCCGCGAGAACTGCTGGAACGCCGACGCGCCGGTCGCCGCCGCCTCGCCCGCTTCGCTCGCGTCACGCACGACGATCGTTCCGGGCTGGAGCAGGACGAGCCACGGCGCTGCGCCACGTTGGACGAGGCGCAGATCGAAGCCGCCGTCGGCGATCAGCCCGACCGACCGCTGCCGCGGCGTGAGCGTGACCTGCTTCGAGACGAAGGCGTCGCGCAGCCAGGCGGGCGGCACGTCGGCCGCCGGCGTCCTTGCGCCGCACAGGACGGCGACCGCCGCCGCCCTCCCGATGAAACCGCCGATCGTCCGCACTATCGTCACTCGCCTTCGTTCGCAGCGCGCCCCGCCGCAGAGTGATTTGACCACACGACCGGAGCCTGCCCGCCATGCCCGCGCCACGCCACCGCCGTCCGGTCCGCGCCGCGAAGAAGTCGCCGATGGTGCCGCTCGCCATCGGAGGCGGCGTCGTGGTGCTCATCGTCGTGGTCGTGATCGTGATGACGCGAGGCGGCGACGACTCGAAGGCGAAGCCGGGAGAGACGACGGCCGCCGCGACGACTTCGACCACGACTCCGGCGCAACCCTCTCCCCTCGCCGCGACGCCGCCCGCGAACGCGAGCCCGGTCGCAGAGGTGGCGGTGCCTTCCAAGCCGAAGCTCGACGTCGCGGCCGTGACCGCGCGACTCGCCGAGGCGAATAGTGCCGCCGACGCGATCGGGCTCGGCGACGAGGCGCTCGCCGAGACGAAGGACCTGGCGCTCGCCGAAAGCTGCTGGCAGAAGGCGCTCGAGCTCGAGCCCGGCAACGGCGACGCGAAGAACAAGCTCGGCTTCCGTCCAATCGATGCTGACGCCGAATTCGCAGGGCTCGAGGAGATCCACGGCTCCGCGCAGACCTACATGATCCGCGAGTTCCTGCTCATGAAGGGCAAGGAGATGAGCCGGGCGCAGCGCGAGAAGGAGGTCGTGCGCTGGAAGGAGAAGCGCAAGGTCATTCAGGCGCGAATGGCGGAAGCGGCCGACGACCCCTTCCTCGAGAAGATCGACCGCACGCGCAACACCCTGCTGAACCAGCCCTTCTTCGACAAGCTGCTCTTCGAGGTGATCGAGACCACGCGGCCCTACGCGCTCTTCGTCGAGCTCAAGGGCGAGTCGGTGACCGAGCGCGACGAGAGGCGGGAGCAGGTCGAGAACGCCTACCAGCCCTACCTCGAGGCCTACGACCGGACGATCCACCGCTACCTCGTGAAACTTTCGCCCGCGCCGCCGAAGAACGACCCGACGTTCATCCTCTTCATCCTGCTCGACCGCGCCTCCTACGACCGCTTCTTCCTCGAGTTCGAGCAGCAACCCCCCTCGCCGGGCCTGCGCGCCCACTACAACTGGAAGGAAAAGTGGGCTTTCACCTACTCGCCCGAGGTGAAGAACCCGAAGGACCCCGACTTCGGCGAGGGCACGCAGGCGATGCTGCACGAGCTGACCCACAACTGGGTCGACCGGCTCGCCACCAGTGACGGCCCCGACGTGCCGGAGAACCGCCGCCACTACGACAGCAATCTGGTGCAGACGCACTGGTTCAACGAGGGGATCGCCGAGTTCATGTCGTGCCACTTCCTCGGCGACGACGGAGTCGTCCGCTTCCAGCCGTGGAAGTCGCTCCGGATCAGCAAGAGCGGCGAGCGTCCGGCCGGCGTCCGCATCCCGTTCCAGGTCGGCTTCAAGATCGGCCGGCACCAAGGGCTCGAGGCCGAGGCGTGGCGCGTCGCTCGCGCGCAGACGGCGATCGAGCCGGCCCGCGCCGCCGCCATCTGCCTGCCCGGCTTCTACGCCGACATGAGCCTCTTCATCTTCTGGCTCAACTACGCCGACGGCCGCAAGTACAAGCGCAAGTTCGAGGAATACGTCCGCAAGGAGCTCTCGGGCTCGGGCGGCTCGGAAGTGGCCGAGAAGCTCTTCCACGAGATCTTCGCCCTGCCCGACCTCGAGAAGACGATCGACGACTTCCAGCAGGCGGTGCTCACCGGAAAGGTGAGCTTCACCGACGGCGAGCTGACGATCGAGAAGTAGCCGCTGCGCGACGCGCGCGGCTCAGCCGGCCGGCTCGAGCTCAGGTCGCGGAGCGCGGCGCGGAGCAAGCCACTCGAGAAGTCGCGCCTCGTCGCCGAGGTCGCTCCAGCCGGCTTCCACGGGCAGGGCGAGCACGAACAGGCCGCTCGCCGCGGCGACGACGTCGGCCGAGAAGTTCGCCGACGGGAGCCGCGAGTAGTCGGTCGCTCGCAGCGACTCGAACGAGCCCGCGCCACGGAGCAGCTCCGTCATCGCGCGGCAGAGCCTGGGAAGCCGCTCGCGCAGGAGCGCGAGCAGCCGCGCTCCCTTCACCACCAGCACCATCGTGTTCCAGAGCGCGCGGCCCGAGGCGAAGAGGGCCGCCGCCTCGTCGGCGGCCGGCTTCTCGACGAAGCGGTCGACGGCGTCGACCTCCTCGTGGGCGTCGAGGACGCCGGCGCGGACGATCCAGCCGTAGTCGGTGTTGGCATGGTCGGCGTCGGCGCCGATCAGGACGACGCGGGATCGATCCTCGACGACGGCGCGCTGCGCCGCGTCGATCGTCGCGCGGAAGCTCACCTCGTCGACGACGCCGTGGTCGGACGCGCAGAGGAGGACGGTGGCGTCCGGCGCACGCCCGAGCAGGTCGAGAAGCGGCAGCAGCACGCCGGCCGCGGTTCCCCGATCGCACGGCTGCTCGATCTGCCGGAGGCCTTGGAATCCGGCGAGCTGACGTCGCGCGCGCCCGGCCTGGCTGCGATCGACGATGACGGTCACGCGCGAGGGCGGCATGAGCGGCGCGATCCGGTCGATCGTCTGCTGGAGCAGCGAGCGGGCGCCGTCGAAGCTGCAGAACTGCTTGGGGATCGCCTCGCCGAAGAGCCGCCGCGTCAACGGCTCGAGCCGCCGGCCGAACCCGCCGGCGAGGACGAGGGCGTGGAGCTGGCCGCCGCCGCCGATCCCGCGCCAAGTCGAAGACGAGGACATCCCCGCACCTCCGCCGTGAATGTCCCTGGTTCGGAAACATCGGCCGAGCGACTGAAGATCGCGGATCCGTGCGCGACGCACATCGCAAGCCCTGCCGCCCTCCCCTCGGATCGCGGCGGCGGCGCTCGCAGCACGAGAGATCACTCCCCAGCGAGAGCGCCGCGTTGCCCGACGCTGGTCTGAACGGGCGGGGCGTGGCAATCTGCTCTCGTCCCGCCCTCGAACGAGGAGCCGTCGATGATCACCGCCTCGTGTCTCTTCGCGCTCGCGCTCGTCGCGCCGGCGCGACTGGGCGACTGCTCCGAGTGCAAGCCCGACGATCTCTGCGGGCCACATCGGCAGAGCGAGAAGAAGGGACTCGACGAGTGGCGCGGGACGATTCGCGCGAAGGACCTCGAGCAGAGGCTGTCGGCCGTGCGAGGGGTCGCGGCGCTGACGAAGCAGCACGCGAACGCGCCGAGCCGCGCGGTCGCCGACACGCTGGCGATCGCGCTCTTGGACGACGACTTCCGCGTGCGCGAGGCAGCGGCGGAGCAGCTGGCCGACGGCCAGCATCCCGATGCGGCGGTGAAGGCGCTGGTGCGGGCGCTCGACGACGTGCGCGCCGAGTTCGCCAAGCTCGGCCGCGACCGCGAGCGAGGGAGCGCCGGCGCATCGATCCTCGCCAAGAACGGCAAGGGATACGCCGACGCCGTGATCGACGGGCTGGCGAGGCTTCCGGATGATCGCTCCGTCGATGCGCTCGCCGGCGTCCTGAAGCAGCTCGGACCCGACGCGCCCACCGAGCTCGCCAACCCGCTCACCAAGGCCCTGCTGCAGCTCAAGTCCCGCGACGCCATCGAGGCGGTCGTGAACCGGCTCGTGTCGGCCGAAGGCTCGCGCGGCCATGCGCGCGGCGGCGGCGCCGGGGGCGGCAAGAGTGGCGGCGGACCCGGTGGCGGAGGCGGCAGCGGCGGCGGGAGTGGCGGTCGTGGCGGGGGCGACAAGCCGCGGCCCGGAGACCGCGACGGCGACGGCTTCCGCGATCACGCCGGCGACGAAGGGCAGCGCCGCGAGATCCACGACGGTCTCGCGGGCCTCGCGCGCGAGAAGAAGCTCGACGGCACTCCCAACTACGACGACCAGGTCGCGCAGAAGTGGCGCGACTGGTTCGAGAAGCACGTCGCCGCCTTCCCGGCGAAGCTCGGCCGCGTCGGCAGCACGCCGCTGCAGCGCGAGGAGGCGAGCGCCAGGCACTGATCGAACGCGGTCCCGCCGCCCCACGTCGAAGGCGTCGCCGTTCGATGCAGCCGGAGCGTGAAGGCTCACCGGCTCGTCCCTTGCGATGCCCCGCGCGCACTCCCCGCCGCGGCGGCCGCGACAACTCGGTCGGGGAGGCGCGCTCGGAATCCGGGAAGTGGTTCGCCGCGAGGAGCAAGGGATGGCTCTCCCGTATCGCAGGATCCTCTTCGCCACCGATCTCTCCGATCTCTCGTTCGCGGCGTGGCCGGATGCGGTCGGGCTCGCCGAGAAGCTCGGGGCCGAGCTGCACGCGGTGGTCGTCCTCGAGGAGCCCTACGCGCTCGCGCCCTACGAGCAGTACGGCGTCCTGCTCCAGGCGCTCCGTGAAGTGAAGCCGCAGGTCGAGCAGCGGCTGCTCGAGAAGACGCGCGACCGGCCGGAGGCAGTCCGGCTGCGGACGGCCGTCCTCGAGGCGGCGTCGCCCACGAACGCGCTGCTCGACTACGCGCGCCGCGAGAAGGTCGACCTGATCGTGGCGGCCACCCACGGCCGCAGCGGTCTGACGCACCTCCTGCTCGGCAGCGTGGCGGAGAAACTCGTCCGACTCTCGCCGGTGCCGGTGCTCGTGGTGAGGCCGAGCAAGGCGAGCTGAGGCTCGGCGACGCGGTCAGGGCTTCTTGCGGCCCTGTTCGGCCACCGCCTTGGCGGCGATCGCCGCGCGCTCGGGGTCGAGATAGAAGCTGCGCGCCGGAGTCAGGTCGTCCTCAAGCTCGTAGACGAGCGGGATGCCGGTCGGGATGTTGACGTCGACGATCTCCTCGGGCGTCTTGCGGTCGAGGAACTTGACGGCCGCGCGCAGGCTGTTGCCGTGCGCCGCGACGAGGACGCGCCGGCCGGTGCGCAGCGCCGGTGCGATCTGCTCGTCCCAGCACGGCAGGAAACGGGCGACGGTGTCGGCAAGGTTCTCCGTGAGCGGCAGCTCGCCCGGCTTCAGCGCGGCGTAGCGCGGGTCGCCGGCGGGGCTCCGCGGATCGTCGGTCTTCAACGCCGGCGGCCGCGTGTCGTAGCTGCGGCGCCAGCTCAGGACCTGCGCCTCGCCGAACTTCGCCGCCGTCTCGGATTTGTTCAGCCCCTGCAGCTCGCCGTAGTGGCGCTCGTTCAGCCGCCAGGTCGTCTGCACCGGGAGCCACATCTGGTCCATCGTCTCGAGCGCGATCCAAAGCGTCCGGATCGCGCGCTTGAGAACGCTCGTGAAGGCGACTTCGAACCGGTAGCCGCGCTGCGCCAGGAGCCTCCCCGCCTCCTTCGCCTCGTCGATCCCGCGCGCCGAGAGATCGACGTCGGTCCACCCGGTGAAGCGGTTCTCCTGGTTCCAGACGCTCTCGCCATGGCGCAGGAGGACGAGGAGCTTCATCGCGGGTCTCCGGAGGCGGAAGAGCGCGCACTCCAGCGCGGGGGGCCGCCGTTTTCAACCGCCGGGAATCGTTCCCGCTTCGCGCGGCGGCGCGGGGAGCTCTTCCCGCGGACCGGTTCCGATCGCCAGCCGGCGGCCCGCCGGCCGCGCAGCCGCGCCCGCGCGAGGCGCGATCGGAGGGCGTCGGCACATCGGCTGCAACGCCGAGCCTGACTCAACGGAGCGAGCCGCTTGCACCCGACTGCACCATCCGCCGACCTTGAAGCCGCCCACGCCGGCCTGCCGCGCCGCCGCTTCCTCGCGACGGTGTCGACGACAGCGATGACCGCCGCCCTCCTCTCGAGCTACGGCACCTTCGCCGCCATGGCGGCCCGCTTCCTCCTGCCGGCGCGCGAGCGAAGGACGGCGTGGATGCTCGTGAGCGACGTGGCGGCCTTCCGGCGAGGGACGACCCGGACGCTCGTCGCCCCCGCCGGCGAGCGGATCGTCGTCGCGCGGCACGGCGACGCGAGCGACCCGGCGGCGGCGGCGCTCGACGACTTCGTCGCGCTCTCGAGCACCTGCCCCCACCTCGGCTGCCAGGTTCGTTTCGAACCGCAGAACCACCGCTTCTTCTGCCCGTGCCACAACGGGACCTTCGATCCGGAAGGACGCGCGACCGGCGGCCCGCCCTTCGAGGCCGGCCAGTCGCTGCCGCGCTACGAGCTCCGGATCGACCGCGGCCTGCTCTTCATCCGCGTGCCGCTCGAGGGAGTGGCGTGATGGGCCGGCTCGCCGCCGGCCTGCGCGAGCGGCTCCCGGTCAACCGCGCGCGGCTGCGCGAGCTGACCAACGAGCCGGTCCCTCACCACCTGAAGCACTGGTGGTTCTGCCTCGGAGGCACGCCGCTCTACCTCTTCGTCGTGATGGTCGCGACCGGGATCCTGCTCGCCTTCTACTACGAGGCGAGCCCCGGCCGCGCCTGGGAGTCGGTGCGCTTCGTCAGCGAGCAGGCGAGCTACGGCTGGTTCCTGCGCTCGATCCACCGCTGGGCGGCGACGCTCATGGTCGCGGCCGTCGTGCTCCACCAGATGCGCGTCTTCTTCACCGGCGCCTACCGCCGTCCGCGCGAGTTCAACTGGGTGATCGGGATGGGGCTGCTGGTGCTCACCCTGCTCGCCGGGTTTACCGGCTACAGCCTCGTCTACGAGCAGCTCTCCTTCTGGGGCGCGACGGTCGCGGCGAACCTGACCGAGAACGTCCCGCTGCTAGGCGTGATGCTGCGCCGGTTCCTGCTCGGCGGCGACTCCTACAACGAGCACACGCTCTCCCGTTTTTTCGTGCTCCACGGCGCGGTGATCCCGGTCGCGATCGTCGTGCTCCTCACGCTGCATGTCGCGCTGATCCGCCTGCACGGCATCACCGAGCTCCGCTTCCGGACCGAGAGGCCGGGCACGCCGCGCTTCTTCGACTTCTTCCCCGACCACCTCCTCACCGAGCTCCTGATCGGGCTCGTGCTGATGATCGTCCTCTGCACGCTCGCGTCGGTGCTTCCGGTGCCGCTCGGGCCGCGCGCCGATCCGCTCTCGACGCCCGAGGTCATCAAGCCGGAGTGGTTCTTCTACGTGGCGTTCCGCTGGTTGAAGCTCTTCTCGGAGCGGACGGCGTTCCTGAGCCTCGGCGCGATCCTGCTCGCCATGACGCTCTGGCCGTTCGTCGACGGCTCGATCCGCAAGCGCCGCCCGGACAGCGAGGCGAGCGTCGTGGTCGGGATCGCGGCCGTGCTGGCGATCCTCGGACTGACCGTGTGGGAGGCGAGCGTCGCGCACTGACGCTCTGCCCTGGAGCCGGAAATGTCCCTCGAGTTCAAGAAGGTCGTCATCGCCGTCCTCGGCCTGCTCTTCCTGAGCTCGCTCGTGCTGGTGCAGAAGCTCGAGCTCGACCGGCGGCGCGTCGAGGCGCGGCTCGATCCCGAGCCGGTCGTCGTCCCGGCCGCGTCGCGCCAGTGCGTCACCTGCCACGGCGAGGCGACGCCCGGCCTGGTCGACCACTGGAAGGGGAGCAAGCACGCCCACAAGGGCGTCGGCTGCGTCGAGTGCCACCAGGCCGAGGAGGGCGACGCCGACGGCTTCGACCACTACGGCGCCCGCATCGCGGCCATCGTCACGCCGCGCGACTGCGGCCGCTGCCATCCCGACGAGGCGCAGGAGTTCGCCGCGAGCCACCACGCGAGGGGCGGCAACATCCTGGCGTCGCTCGACAACCTCCTCGCCGAGCAGGTCGAGGGCTCGCGCGTCCCGATGAGCCCCCACTCCCCGACCCCGGGCCGCGAGGAGGGGAGCGACGCGATCGGCGACGCGGTGAACGGGCTCGCCAGCGCGCAGGTCGGCTGCAAGCAGTGTCACGGCAGCAAGGTCGCGCTGCTCACGACGAGCGGGCGGAGCATCTCGGTCGACGACCTGAAGCCCGACGCGCACGGCCAGCCGACGAACCGGGCGCCGCTCGCCGACCTCGAGCGCAGCGAGGCCGGCATGCCGCTCTTCGATCCCGGCACCTGGCCCAACACCGGGATCGGCCGCATCAACCTCGACGGCTCGCTCGGCTCCTGCTCGGCCTGCCACAGCCGCCACGACTTCTCGGCCCGGCGCGCGCGCCAGCCCGAGAACTGCGGCAAGTGCCACCTCGGTCCTGACCACCCGCAGAAGGAGATCTACGAGGAGAGCAAGCACGGCGTCGCCTTCCGCGACCTGAAGGACGCGATGAACCTCGACGCCGACCACTGGGTGCTCGGCAAGGACTACTCGCAGGCGCCGACCTGCGCGACCTGCCACATGTCGGGCAACACGCGCAACGGCGGCAAGGTGACCCACGACCCCGGCGAGCGCATCTCCTGGACGAACCGGCCGCCGGTGAGCCTCGTGATGGACACCGACAACAAGCGCGAGGTGATCAAGGAGATCGATCCGTCGCGACGCGCCGAGCTGCTCGCCGACGGCGGCGAGCCGTGGCAGGAGAAGCGGCAGCGGATGCAGGACGTCTGCCTCCATTGCCACACGCCCGACTACGTCACGAACTTCTACAAGCAGTACGACGACTTCGTGGTGCTCTTCAACGAGAAGTTCGCCAAGCCGGGCCAGGCGATCATGAAGGCGCTCCGCGATCAGAAGCTGCTCACGCCCGCCGACTTCGACGAGCAGGTCGAGTGGACCTGGTACTACCTCTGGCACCACGAGGGCCGGCGCGCCCGCCACGGCGCGTCGATGATGGCGCCCGACTACGCCCACTGGCACGGCATGTACGAGGTCGCCGACCGCTTCTACATGCACTTGGTACCGGAGGTCCGCGAGATCGTCGAGCGCGCCGCCGCGGACGGGAAGAAGGCCGAGGCCGACGCCGCCGCCCGCGTCCTCGACGAGATCCTCGCCCGCCCCGAGCACCGCTGGAGCCGGCCGCAGTAGCCGGCGCTCGCCGGCGGGCTCCAAGAACCCGCGTCCTGCCTGTCACCAATCCCGGCGGCGGAAGACCCAGACCGTCAGCGCGAGCACGATCGCGGCAAACAGCGCCGACGTGCCGCACGAGTACCACGCGTTCACGTCGGCGCCCGGCATCGCCGCGGCGCGCGCCGCGGCTGCGGGCGAGAGGTTGGAGTGGGCGAGGAAGAACTCGTTCAGGTGGTCGAGGTCGCGCGTCTTGGGCGCGATCCAGTAGACGGCGTCGAGCACCTTCAGCCAGCGCGTCGATGCGACTCCCATCATCCGCATCCCCTCGCGCGCCTGGACGACCGCGCTCGAGAGCCCCCAGAAGCCGATCGAGCCGAGCGTGGCGAGGCTCGTGTTGCGCGTGGCGACGCCGAGCAGCAGCGCGACCGGGAAGAGCATGGCGAACGCGGCTGCCGCGGTGAGCGCGCAGGCGACGAAGCTCACGTTGAAGAGGCCGGACCGCAGCCACAGCGCCGCGGCGCAGGCGCCGAAGACCACGGTCGCCAGCGCGACCACGCTCGCCACGGCCGCTCCGTAGCGGAAGAGGAGGAGCCGCGTCCGGCCGATCGGCCGCGCCAGCACCAGGTCGATCGATCCCTTGCGCACCATCTCGGGCACGGCGGAGGCGAAGGTCGAGAGCAGCACGAGCATCCCGAAGAAGCCGACGAAGACGTTGGCGAGGAAGAGCTCGAAGGCGACGATCCACTCCGCGGGGCTCACCTCGTCGACGTCGATCTTGAAGGCGCCGAAGCTGAGGTGCAGCGTCCACGAGGCGACGAGCTCGATGGGCCGCGGGCAGGCCGCCGCGACGCGCCACGCCCGCTCGTCTCCGTCGATCGGGCGCGCGATCACGTCGGCGAAGCCGACCTCCTCGAGACGCTCGCGGAAGAAGTCGGCGCGCTCGCGCGAGCCGATCGCCCGCGCATGGTCGACCTCCGGCGCGTCGCCGGTCCATGGGTGGCGCGAGCGGAAGGTCCGCCAGGCCCGGGCCAGATCGTCGACGTCCGCCGTCGAATGGAATCGGAGCTCGACGACGCGCGCGCCTTCGATCCCGGCCGGGAGATCGTCCTCCGGCTGCGGCGCGCGCACCGCTCCGGTCTCGTGCGGAGCGTCGACCTGAGTGTGGCTCCTTCCGCCGAAGAACCCGATGCGGCGCGTGAAGGTGCTGATCGACTGCGAATGGTCCGCCAGCGCCCGATCGGGATCGGGCGTCCCGAACGAGAGGCTCGCGCAGAAGAGCGCCAGCACGAGGCCGATCAGCACCAGCACCTGCACCGAGCGCCGGTCGAGGCTCTCGCGCCACGCGTCTCGGAAGATGGCGAGGAAGGCGCTCATCGCGCCGGCTCCTGCCGCGCGGCGGCGTCCTGCACGCTGGCGAGGAAGACCTCCTCGAGCGAGTGGCGCTTGCCGGCGAGCCCGCGCACGCTCACGCCCCTGGCGCGCAGCAGGTCGATGACGGCGTCGATCGCCTCCTCGCGCGCGACGCTCACCTCGACGCCGTCGTCGAGCGGCCGCGCGGCGACGACGAGCGCGGCGAGCTCCGCCAGCACCTCGGCGGAGAGCGGCGCGACCGTCGTGACGGCGAAGACGAGCTCGGCGCGCGTGAGCTCCTCGATCGTGCCGCTGCGGACGATCTCGCCCTGCTCGAGGATGGCGACGCGGTCGCAGAGCCGCTCGACCTCGGAGAGGAGATGGGAGTTCAGGAAGATCGTGCGGCCGCGCTCCTTCTGCTCCTCGAGGATCCCGCGGATCTCGGCGCGGCCGAGCGGATCGACGCCGTCGGTCGGCTCGTCGAGCAGAAGGACCTCGGGATCGGCGAGCAGCGCCTGCGCGAGCCCGAGCCGCTGCTTCATCCCCTTCGAGAAGCCGCGGATCTTGCGGCGCTCGACTCCGGCGAGCCCGACGAGCCCGAGCAGCGCTTTGGCCCGCTCGCGCAGCTCCCCTCCGCCCATGCCCGAGAGGCCGCCGTAGTAGGCGAGCGCGCTCAGGGCGGTGTGGTAGTCGGGGAAGCGGTGGTCCTCGGGAAGGTATCCGACGCGGCGGCGCGCGGCGGCGCGGCGGGCCGGGACGCCGAGGAGGAACGCGCTGCCCGCGGTCGGACGAACGAGGTCGAGCAGGACCTTGACCAGCGTCGTCTTGCCGGCGCCGTTGCGGCCGAGCAGCCCGAAGATCTCGCCCGACTCGACGGCAAGGCGGACGTCGCGCAGCGCGCGAACGGCGCCGCGAAACGTCTTCGAGACGCCGTCAGCGACGATCGCGCTCGCCATCGCCTGATCCACCGATCCCCGGCCGGCGGCTCACGGCTTCGCCGCGGGCCCAGGATCGATCGGCGCGTCGCTGGTGAGGACGCGCTTGAAGCACCAGACCGTGAGGATCCAGACGAAGGCGTTCGAGAGCAGCATGAAGATCCAGCCGCTCATCGTGAGGCCGTCCGCGGCTGCGAGATTCATCGGGTCGCTCCCGGGATCTCGGCGACGTCGTCCGGCGGCCGCGTGCCGTCGAGATCGAGGCCGGCCGCACGCCACCGCTTCTCACCGATGCGGGTGATGACGATCAGCAGCGCGGCGACCACGGCCACGAGGATCAGCGAGTAGCCGGCGACCGGTGAGTAGTCGACCTTCCCGTCGGCGTCCGTGTGCCCCGGCACGAACGCCTTGCCCCACCATCCGCCGAGATCGTGCACGCTGAACCATCCGATCGAGACGAGCAGGTAGGCCGGCGCGACGAACTTGATGATGAAGCGCATGAAGCCGGGGATGCGCAGCTGCGCGCCTTCGTGGGCCTCGTCGATGCCGCGTCCGACGCCGAAGCACCAGCCGAACGCGACGATCTGGAACAAGGCGAGCACGACGATCAGGAAGGTGCCGACCCAGTCGTCGATCGTGCTCCAGCCGATCGTGCCGCCGGTGAACCAGAGGCAGTAGAGGCTGCCGGCGAGCGCGAGCGCCACCGTGCCGCCGATGGCCTTGCTGCGGCTGCAGCCGAGCGCCTCTTGCACGAAAGCCGCCGTCGGCTGGAGCATCGAGAGCGAGCTCGTGATCGCCGCCAGGAAGAGCATCAGGAACCAGAGCGCGCCGATCACGTTCCCGGCCGGCATCTGCGCGAAGACGACCGGCAGCGTGTTGAAGCCGAGCCCGAAGGTCCCCTTCCCGACGATCCCGACCGCGCCCATGAAGATGAAGGCCGCGGGGATCGTGATCATCCCGCCGAAGCCGACCTCGAAGAGCTCGTTGGTCGCCGAGGCGGTGAGGCCCGAGAGGACGACGTCGTCCTTGCGCTTGCAGTACGACGCGTAGTTGATGATCACGCCGAAGCCGACCGAGAGGCTGAAGAAGATCTGCCCGGCCGCGTTGATCCAGGTCTTCGCCTTCCAGAGCTCCTCGAACTTCGGGTTCCACATGTAGGCGAGCCCGCTCTCGACGTTCTGGTCGGGATGGAGCTCGTTGGGATGGAGCGTCAGCACGCGCGCCAGCACGATCAGCGCGATCACCGCCATCGCCGGCATCGCCCACTTGCAGAACGCCTCGATGCCCTTCGAGAGCCCGCGGAAGACGAACCAGACGTTGAGCGCCATCGTGATCAGCCAGAAGACGAGGACACCGCCATGGCCGCCGGCGAAGAGGGCGCCGTCCTCTCCCATCCCGATGAAGCCCTGCCAGTAGCTCCCCGACTGCTGCAGCTGCTCGTTCATCGTCGCGGCGGCGTCGACGCCGATGCCGCCGGTCAGGTACTTCCAGAAGTAGCCGAGGCACCATGACTCGATGAAGATGTAGTAGAAGTAGACCCCGACCGGGATCAGGACGCCGATCACCCCGACGTAGCGCATGAACGATCCGCGTCCGACCACGCCCATGATCGCCGGCGCCGAATGGAACCCCTTGCGGCCGCCGTAGCGTCCCATCGCCCACTCGGCCCAGCCGATCGGGATGCCGAGGAAGAGCAGCGCGCAGAAGTAGGGGATCATGAAGGCGCCGCCGCCGTTCGCGGCCGCCTGACCGGGGAACCGGAGGAAGTTGCCGAGCCCGACGGCGGAGCCGGCGACGGCGAGGATCACCCCGAGCCGGCTCCCCCACGCCTGCTTCTGCTGGTCCGCCATGGATTCCCCGCCTCGCATGGGAGCGAGTCGACCGCGACCGCCGGAAGGCGCGGGAGGATACCAGGGCTCCTCCCGAGTGCCCCCCACCCTCCCCGGGCGGACCCGAGGTTGCGTTGGAGAGGGTCCCGGCCGCCTCGTCCGGCGATCGAACTGCGGCCGACCGGGCAGAGGTGGGGATGATCTCCTAGGCGCCGCGCGGAGAACTCCCCGAAGCGCACGTGAGAGACCCCTCATGCCATCCCCTGCCGGCCGGTCCGCGCTCTCCCAACGAAGAGTCCTCGTCGTCGACGACGAGCTCGCGCTGCGCAAGAGCCTGCGACAGCGATTCGAGGAGGAGGGAGCCGAGGTCGAGACGGCCGACAGCGCCACGACGGCCCGCAAGGCGCTGCGCGAGGGCGACTTCGACCTCGTGATCCTCGACCACCGGCTGCCCGACGGGACGGGGCTCGCCTTGCTCGAAGAGCAGAAGCGGGCCGGCATCACCGCGACCTTCGTGATGATGACCGCCTACTCCTCGACCGAGGACGCGGTGCGGGCGATGAAGGCGGGCGCCGCCGACTACCTGCTCAAGCCGTTCGACCTCGACGAGCTCGTGCTCGTCGCCGAGCGCGTGCTCGAGAACGTCCTGCTGCGGGGCGAGGTGTCGCGCCTGCGGGCACGCGAAGCCGCCGCGCTGGGCCTCGACAACCTCGTCGGCCGCAGCGCCGCCATGGACGAGCTGCGCGCGCTCATCCGGCGCGTGGCCGGGAGCGGCGCGCGGACGATCCTGATCACCGGCCCGAGCGGCGCCGGCAAGGACTGCGTCGCCCGCGCGATCCACTTCGCCAGCCCCGAGACCGACCGGCCGTTCCTCAACATCACCTGCACCGCGCTGCCCGAGGCGTTGCTCGAGAGCGAGCTCTTCGGCCACGAGCGCGGCGCCTTCACCGACGCCAAGACGACCAAGCGCGGCCTCTTCGAGGAGGCGCAGGGCGGCACGATCTTCCTCGACGAGATCGGCGACATGCCGCTCTCGCTGCAGGCGAAGCTGCTGCGCTTCCTCGAGAGCAAGTCGTTTCGCCGCGTCGGCGGACTGCGAGAGATCAAGGTGGAGGTGCGCGTGATCGCGGCCACGCACCGCCGCCTTCCCGAGCTCATCGAGAAGGGGCTCTTCCGCGGCGACCTCTACTACCGCCTGAACGTGATCCCGATCGAGATCCCGTCGCTCGCGCAGCGCCCCGACGACGTGGCGCCGCTCATCGACCACTTCGTGCACGCCTTCTCGCGCGAGATGAGGAAGGAGGTCCAGGGCTTCGACGAGAACGCGCTCGCGCTCCTCGTGCGCCACTCCTGGCCGGGAAACGTGCGGGAGCTCAAGAACTGCGTCGAGCGCGCCGTGCTGCTCTCGAATGGTCCCGTGCTGAAGTTCGCCGACCTCCCGCCCGAGCTCAAGAAGAGCGGTGCCGCGGCGGGCGGTCGCTCGGGCGAGCCGCTCTTCACGCTGCCCGAGCCGGGCGTCGTCCTCGAGGAGCTGATCCGCAGCCTGCTCGACCAGGCGCTCGTGCGCAGCGGCGGCAACAAGAGCCGGGCGGCGACGCTGCTCGGCATCCATCGCGATCAGGTGCGCTACTGGGTGAAGAAGTACGGGCTCGAGCGCTGGGTCCGGCGCCGGCCGAAGGCGGGCGAGACGGCGGCGCCCGCGGATGGAGGCGTCGCCGGATGCAGGCGATAGACGGCCGCGACGCCGTGCGAGTGCTGATCGTCGACGACAACCGCGACTTCGCCGAGAACCTCGCCGCGCTCGCTCAACTCCAGGGACTGGAGCCCGCCGTCGCGCACGACCGGCGCCAAGCGCTCGCGCTGGCCCGCGACGGCGCCTTCGACGTCGCGGTCGTCGATCAGAAGCTGCCCGACGGCCGCGGCACCGAGCTGCTGGCCGAGCTGCGCCGGCTCGCTCCCGACCTCGTCGCGCTGGTCGTCACGGCGTTCGTCTCGCTCGACAACTCGCTCGCCGCGCTGAACGAGGGCGCCTTCGCGTTCGTCGGCAAGGACGCCGACCCGGAGGAGCTGGTCGCCACGCTGGTGCGGGCCGCCGAGAACGCCCGCCTCAGGCGCGAGAACCGCGGCCTGCGCGGCCTCCAGGAGTCGATCCTCCTGGCGATCCCCGACTTCCTCGTGCTCGTCGACGCGCAGGGCCGAGTGCAGAGCGCGAACCAGCGCCACCCCGCGTTCTGCCCCCACGAGCCGGCGCAGGTGCTCGGTCGGCCGCTGCGGGAAGTCGTGGCGTCGCTCGTCCGCGACCAGCTCGACCTCGCCGCGTGGCTCGAAGACGTGATGGCGGGCCGCGCGCCGCACGAGCGGACGCTCGAGCTGCGCGACGTCCGCGGCCGCTCGTCGATCTTCGGTCTTCGCGCCGTCCGTCTCGACCACGCGCCCAAGCCGCAGATGCTGCTGCGCGCGGTCGACCTCACGGAGCGCATCTCGCTCGAGCGGCGGCTCACCGAGACGGAGCACCTGGCGACGCTCGGCCGGCTGGTCTCCTCGATCGCCCACGAGATCCGCAACCCGCTCGCCGGGATCCGCGCGCTGGCGCAGCTGCTAGAGCGCCGGCTGAAGGCCGAGCCGCGCGACCGCGAGAACGCCGAGGAGATCCTGGCGCTCACCGACCGGATGCACGCGACGCTCTCCGACCTGCTCGCCTTCGCGCGGCCCGCCCCGCGCCGCGACGAGCCGATCGAGCTTGGCGCGCTCCTCGAGGGGCTGGTCGTCGAGGCGCGCCGCTGGCCGGCGGCCGACGGACGTCGCGTCGAGCTCGTGCGTGAGGCGGACGCGCGGCTCGAGCTGGTGGCCGCGCGCGACCGCGTGACCGGCCTCTTCGCCAACCTGCTCGAGAACGCGCTCCACGCCGCGCCGGCCGGCGGCTGCGCTCGCCTGACCTGCCGCCGCCGCGCCGACCGCTTCGAGGTCGACGTCGAGGACGACGGCCCCGGCATCCCCGACGAGATGCGCGCGAGCTTGTTCCAGCCCTTCTTCACCACCAAGACGCGCGGCACGGGTCTCGGGCTCTCGATCGTGAAGAAGACGGTCGACGCGCTCGCCGGCACGATCGAGGTCGACCGCTCGGCGGCGCTCGGCGGCGCGCTCTTCCGCGTTGGCGTTCCAGCGCTCGCCGCGGAGTGAAGCTCTCGTCACGCCCGGCCGCGCGCGGCCGCCGGCTCAGGCGAACTCGGCGCCACCGGTCTCCTGCGGCAGCATCACCGTGAAGACGGCTCCCCGCCCCACCGTCGAGGCGACGGTCAGACGTCCGCCGTGCGCTTCGATCAGGTCGCGCGAGATCGAGAGGCCGAGTCCCGTCCCGGTCGGGCGGGTCGTGAAGAGCGGCTCGAAGATGCGCTCGAGGTTCTCGGGCGGAATGCCCGGCCCGTCGTCGGTGACCACGAGCCGGACGCCGAGCGGATCGCGGCGGGCGCGCACGGTCACGCGGCCGCCCGCGCCGCTCTCACGGATCGACTGGACGGCGTTGCGTACGAGGTTGGCGACCACGTGCGAGACGTCGGTCGCGTCGAGCCGCGCCGAGGCGTCGGCCGGCTCGGTGCGCGCGTCGATCGCCACCCCTTCGCGCTCGTCGACCATGGCGAGGGCGTCCTCGAGCAGCGCCGAGAGCCGGACCAGCCGCACGACCGGCCGCTTCGATCGGGCGTAGTCCAGGAGCTGCGAAGCCATCCGCGCCGCAAGCTTGCTGCTGCGGGCGATCCGCTCCATGTGGGTGGCGAGCGAAGAACGGTCGCGCCCGGCCTCGGGCAGCTCGAGCTGCCGCCGGATCAGGAGCAGGCTCGTGTTGATGACGGCGAGCGGGTTCTTCAGCTCGTGGCTCACGCTCGCGGCGAGCCTGCCGAGCGTCGAGAGCCGCTCGGCCTGCCGCACCCGCCCCTGGTGCAGCTCGTGGTAGCTCTCGAGCATGATCGTGAGCTCGAGGTCGAGCACCTTCTCCACCGCCGCGAGGGTGCGCGCGAGCTGCGCCGCGTCGCGCCCTTCGCGCTCGACCGCGAGGCGGACGAGGAAGCCGCGCACCCGGCTCATCGCCAGCGGCATGTAGCGCTGCGGCAGCCCGACCTCGACGTGGCGGCGCCCGATGCGCGAGCGCAGCTCGAACCACGCCTCGTCGTGCGGACCGGCGAGCAGCGAGGTCGCCCACTCCCGCAGCGACTGCTTCAGCCGCGCGAGCTGCGCTTCGTCGGCGAGCACCTTGCGCGGCTCGTCGTGCGCGAGGATCGCGGCGTAGAAGTCGTCGACGAGGTCATCGAGGATGCGCGGCAGCGCGGGCTCGAGGCGGCGCAGCGCCGCGGCGTCCTCGTCGGACCAGCCGACGTAGGAGCGGATCTCGTCGAGGAAGCCCGCCATCGCCGCCCGATCAGGCCGGCTTTCGTGCGAGCAGCTGCTCGCGCACGGCCGCGAGCCGCTCCTGCGCCGGCGGCGAGAACCAGAGGTCGACCCACTGCTCTTCGTGGTCGTCGTGCTGGTCGCGGATGCGCAGGAGGACCGGATCGCGCACGGCCGCCTTCATGTGGTGGAAGGCGACGGAGGAGTGGCGCGACCAGGTGCGCGCCCGCTCGAGCGCCGCCGCGATCAGCCGCTCCGGCTCGACCACCTCGTCGACCAGCCGCAGCCGCAGCGCCTCGTCCGGCGCGTGCGTGAGGCCGCCGTAGACGACTTCGGCGTAGGCGGAGGGGACGAGCTGCGCGCGCGTGATCTCGATCCCCGCCTGTGGCAGTGGCAGGCCGAGCGTGATCTCGTTCAGCCCCATGCGCGCCTCGCCGCGCGCGATGACCCGCCAGTCGGCGCAGAGAGCGAGCAGGCAGCCGCCGGCGACGGCGTGGCCGTTCACGGCGGCGATCACCGGCTTGGTCCAGACGTAGAGCGACGCGAGGAGGCCCTGGAGCCGGTCAAGAAAGAGCAGCATCCCGGCGCGATCGAGCTTGTGGAGCTCGATCAGGTCGAGCCCGGTCGAGAAGAAGCGCCCTTCGCCGGTGAGCACGAGCGCGGCGCTCTCCTCGGCGACGTCGCGGCGGCGCAGCACGTCGAGCAGCTCTTCGATGAGCGCCGGCGAGAGCGCGTTGCCCTTGCCGCGCTGGATTCGGACGAGCGCGACGCCGTCGACGCGCTCGACCGAGATGCTCTTCGTTCCCTCCATGTCTTCCCTTTCCTTCCGTTCCCTTCGTCGGTCGAGATCAGCCCGAGGACAGGACGAGCACGAGCGCGAGCCCCCACGCCGCCAGCGCTCCGGCGATGCGCCGCGCCTCCTTCTTGAGCGCATGGCCGAGTTCCGGCGCCGGCGATTCCGGATCGGCGGGCAACGGGACCAGCCGCGGGATCCAGCGCGGCACTTGCCGCCGGAAGTCGGCGTAGCTCGCGCCCCAGGTCTGCCCGAGGATCGTCTCCTCGCTGCGGATCACGCCCGAGTAGAGGACGATCAGCGCGAGCAGCAGGGCCGCCGCGCTCCACGGCCCGAGGAATCCGAGCGCCAGCCCGACCGCGACCGCCATGTTCCCGACGTAGAGCGGATTGCGGACGCGCCGGTAGGGACCGGCGATCACGAGCCGGTGCGCCTGGATGCGGCGGGTGTCCGAGCCGCGCGTGAAGTAGCAACGCGCCCAGACGCGAAAGCAGGCGCCGAGCAGCACGAGCGGCAGCGCCGCGAGCGCGAACCAGAGCCGCGGGCTGGGCGGTCCTAGGATCAGCCAGTGGGCCAGGAGCAGCGCGGCTCCGAGCGCGATCACGCCCCATCCGCGCCAGCGGAAGAGCAGGTGCTTCGCCGCGCCGCTCTCGGCGGCGGCCGCCGCCTCTGCCGTGCCCTGCGCCATGCAGCCTTTCGTCAATGAACGGACCAGGAAGGAGCGGACCAGGCCGCGAGCCGCTCCGCCGCCTCCGCGAAGATGCGGTCGAGCCGCGCGAGCGCCGCGTCGTAGCCTCGGCGCGAGAATACCGCGCACGCGACGAGCGCGACGCTGCGCGCGGGCGTGATGCGGTAGCGCCGCGAATGGAGCTCGAGCCCGAGCCGCCGCGCCGTCTCCTGCCAGAACGCGAGGGTGAAGAGCGCCATCAGGAGCGCCGCGCCGCGCGCGAGCGAGAATGCGGGGCTTGGGATGCCGGCCAGGAAGGGCTGGAAGGCGCGGCCGAGCGCGAGCGCCCTGGCAAGGAGCCTTCGGCGCGCGGAGGCGATCGCGCCCGGCAGCTCGCCCGGCGGCGCACGCCGGAGCTCCGGCAGGTAGAAGACGCCGCGCGCGCAGTCCTTCTCGAGGTCGCGCGCGACGTTCGCGAGCTGGACCGCCTCGCCGACCGAGGCCGCGAGCGCGATGCGCGCCGCGTCGGGCTCCGCCGGCTCGACGCCGCACTCGAGCCGCTGCATCTCGTCGGCGAAGACGATCGGGTTGCCGAGGACGCCGAAGCAGTAGCGCGCGAGCTGCCCGTCGTCGGCGAGCGCGCCCTCCTGCGCGGCGAACGTGCGCACCGCCCAGAGCATTCCCTCGCCCATGCGGCCCACGAGCCGCAGGATCGCGGCGCGCTGCCGCGGCGGCAGCGCGAGGAACTCGGCGTCCACCCGAGCAGCTCGATCGAGCAGGAGGAGGTAGACGCGCTCGGCGGCGTCGCGCGCGCGGTCGGCGGCAATCGTCGGAGCCGGGCCGATCGGGGCGCCGCTCGTTCGCTCGAGGGCGTCGAACCGGGCGAGGAAGGCCTCGAGCTTCGCCGCCTTCAGGTCGGCGGTCGCCGGCAGGTCCTCGCAGGTGTCGAGCATCCGGCAGTAGAGGTAGGCGACGGCGAGCGCGCGTGCGGTGCGGCGCGGCAACAGCGCGATGCAGAGCGAGAAGGAGCGCGCGGCGTAGGGCAGGACCGCCTCGACGAATCGTTCCGGCGCTTCGAGCGCCTCGAGCCGCGCGAGCGGCGGCCGCCGGCGATCGGCGCGGAGGTTCAGCCAGAGACGGCGGGCGACGTCGATCACGCGCCCGAGTCTCTCACAGATCGAACGCCTTCACCGCCTTCTCGTAGGCCTCGAACCCCTCGGCGCGTCCCTTCTTCCACGCCTCGAGCACCGCCTTGGCGCGCGCCGCGTCCTTCTTGTTGAGCCCCGAGCCCTTCTCGTCGGCGACCCACGGCTCAAGCGTCGCGGCGATGTCGGTCGCGGCGATCTGGCGCCATCCCTTCTCGAGCACGTCGAGACCGATCACGAGCGCCTTGGCCCGCTCCTTCGCGCGCAACTGCCCGAACTCGCGGCCGCTCTCCTCCGCCGTCGTGTCGACGGCCGCGAGCTCCTGGGCGTGCGCCTTCGACCAGGCGGCGCAGCCGTCGACTCGGTCGAAGTCCTCGAGAAAGCGTTGCGCGAGCCCGAGCCACGGCTTGCCGTCGACCTTCGAGAGCTTGCCCTTGCCGAGGCTCTGGTCGATCGCCGCGGCGATCGCGCGCGCATGCTTGTCGACCGCGCCCTTCGCCCTCGTCGCGGCCGACCTCTGCGCCGCGGTCGCGCCCGCCATCGACTCGAGCCGGCGCGCGACGTCGAAGAGCGCGGCGAAGTCGACGCCGTAGGGGACGTTCTTCTCCGACAGGATCGAGAGCGAGGCGGCGACGCGGGCCGGATCGTCGCTCGTCATCCCTTCGCACCAGGCGAGCTCGTTCTGCGCCTGCTGCCAGACGGGAGCGTGCGGATGGCTCCAGAGCGTCCGCAGGTGAACGTTGGGGTAGTCGGCGTCGCGGTAGCGCATGCGGGCATCGGCGCTCTGCCACCAGTGGACGTTGGCGTCGTCGGTGCCGTGCAGGAACGCGATCGCCTGCTTGTGGCCGGACTTGCCGAGCTTCGAGGTGGCCCAGAGCGCGCCGGCGTGGCCGACCACCCCGTTCACGTCGTCGGGAAACTCGCCGGCGTAGCGGAAGACGAAGAAGGAGCCCTGGCTGTGGCCGTAGAGAAAGGTCGCGCGGACCTTGAAGACCTTCTTCAGCTCTTCGATGAGCTCGTGGACCTTCACGCAGTCGTCGCGCGAGTCGAGGAACTCCCACGCGTTGGTCGACTGCAGGAAGGTCGGCCCTTCGGGCGAGACGACGACGTCGTCGGGCAGGAACTGTCCGGGCGGATGGTTGGCGAGGCCCCACGCGTAGGACAGACCGTTGCCGTGCAGGATCAGGACGAGGTTGGCGCCGACCTTCGGGTCGAAGTTCTTCGGCACGAAGTACTCGAAGGGGATCCCGTTCGCCGCCTTCCACTGGTAGGCCTCGCCCTTCGCGGCGGGCGACGGCGCCTTCGACTCGCGCTCTCCGCCGCTGCGTCGCCCGGCGGCGAGCGGAGGCGCCGTCGCGGCCCCCGCGACGAGCGTCAGCAGGCCGGCCACCCCCGCGAGCGATCGCGCGTTCATCTTCGATCTCCTTGCGCGGCCGACCGCGTTCGACGACCACGATCGCGGTTCTGCACGAGGATCGTACGTCACGGCCGCGCAACGGGCGGCTCGCCGCCGCGCTCCGCCGCGGCTTGACCGGCGGCGCCGCGGCCGCGAGAGTCCGACGACCCTCGATCGAAAGGAACCATGCGCTCTCCCTGGATGATCGTCGACTTCGCGGTCGTCGTCGCGCTCGCGGGCTGCTCCCGCGACGGCGGCCCGCCGCCGCCGCCACCGGTCACACTGCCGTCGGGCCTGACGATCCAGGAGCTTTCGCTCGGCCAGGAGCTCGCGCCCGGCTCGGGCGAAGAGGCGCGCGACGGCCGCTACGTCGCCGTCCACTACGAGGCGCGCATCGCCGCAGTCGGCGCGGCGACACGGAGCGATCCGCCCTTCGACGGCACGCGCGGCGGCGAGCCCTTCGTCGCCAGGCTCGGCAGGACGCCGCTGCTTCCCGGCTTCGCGGAGGGGCTCGCCGGGATGAAAGAGGGCGGCCGTCGTCGGCTCACGATCCCGCCGGCTCTGGGATTCGGCGCGACCGGCAAGAGCGCGATCCCGCCCGACGCGACGCTCGAGTACGACGTCCAGCTCGTCGACCTCTTCACCGTGCTCCCGTCGGGATTGCAGTACCACGTCGTGAAGGAGGGCGAGGGCGAGCCGCCCGCCGTCGGCCAGAAGGTCGTCGTCGAGTATCGCGCCTGGCTCCTCGAGACCGGACGCGAGCTCTCGAGCAGCAGGATGCTCGGCCGCGCGCTCGAGTTCGAGCTCGGAAAAGGGCTCGCGCTGCCCGGGCTCGAGGAGGCGCTCCTGCTGATGCGCCGCGGCGCGCGCTGGATCGTCGCGCTCCCGCCGGAGCTCGGCTACGGTCCGCTCGGCCACGGGATGCTGCTCCAGCCCGGCCACGACGTGCTGCTCGACGTCGAGTACAAGGGGACGCGCCCGCGATGACGCGGCGCACTTCGGCCTTGCGCGGCGGGTCGCGCGCCGCGAGCATGTCGACCCTGGGCACCCTGCTCCGAGAGCGCCGACCTTCTGCGAGAGCTCTCGGATGACTCGTTCGGCGCGCACCTTCCTTGGATTCGTCGGCGTCGTCGCGCTGATCGGCGGCGGCGCGGCGTGGTGGCTTCGCACCGGCCGCCTCGATCTTGGCGCTGCGTCGCGGCGCGATCACGACGCGGCGAGCGAAAGCTCGACGGCGCCGCCGGTCGCGGCCGAGGGGCTCGAGCCCGAGCGCGCCCCATTCCCGCGTGAGAAGAGCGCCGCCGCCGCGACCGAGCCGCCCCCCTCCTACCGCGAGGCGCTCGGCACCTTCACCGGCCGGATCCTCGAGCCCGACCGCACGCCGGCGATCAAGCTGCCCGTCTCGGCCGTCGAGTTCGAGCCGTCGCGCTTCCTGCTCGAGGCCGACGTGCTCCTCGATGAGAAGCACGCGCCGCCGCCGCTCGAGAGCGCGCGCGGCGTCACCGACGAGGAGGGGCGCTTCCGGCTCGAGGGACTCGAGCCGCGCGCGGTCCACCTGCTCGGGATCGACCTCGGCGGACCGCGCTCCGCGTTCCGGATCATCGATCGCAGCCCGATCTCGGGCGAGGTGGTCGACCTCGGCGACATCGTGCTCGAGCCGTTCGTCACCTTCGTCGGCCGCGTCGTCGACGAGGAGGACCACCCGGTCCCCGGGGCGCGCGTCCGCGCCTCCAATCTCCCCGCGATCGTCTTCCAGTTCGGGATCGAGGAGATTCGCCGCGGCTGCGGCGTGATGGTCGAGGTGGTCGACGCGCCGAAGGCCTTCGCGATCCCCTCGGTCGTCTGGGAGTTCGAGAAGCTCGTCCCGATCCCCACCACGCTCACCGGCGACGACGGCAGCTTCCGGCTTCCCGGCGTGCCGCTCGGCATGGTGACGGTCGTCGCCGACAAGGCCGCCTACAAGGCGACGACGAAGACGACGCCGTCGGGCAAGCGGGGCGAGCGCGACGTCGGCGAGCTGACGCTCACCGACGGCTTCGAGCTCCAGGGCGTCGTCGTGAGCGGCGCGCAGGCGCCGGTCGCCGGCATCGAGGTGCTCGCCGGCATCCGCAGCGCCGCGATCCCGCTGCCCGTGGCGCTTCTCCAGCCGGCCGGCCGCACCGACGCGGGCGGCGCCTTCCGCGTGAAGGGGCTCCCCTCCGGCAGCGAGGCCTACGTCGCCACGCGCGCGTCGCGCGGTCAGCCCTGGAACGTCCACGGTCCGTTCAAGACCGAGGAGGCGCTGCTTCGGGTAGAGCTCACGCCGCCGAGCGGACTGCTCGTGCGGCTGCGCGACGAGGCGGGCAAGCCGGTCGAGAAGGCGGAGCTCTTCGTCGCCCCCGATCCGCTCGAAGGAGGCGCGCCGCTCCCGCCGATCCTCGCGCCGCCGATGCAGAAGCTGAGCGAGGTCGCCGACGTCGAGGTCGGCCTCAAGCGCGTCACCGGCCTCGACCTCGGCAAGTACCGGCTGATCGGCCGCGCCGAGGGCTTCGCGCTCGCGCAGGCGACGATCGAGGTCGCCGAGCCGCCGCGCGAGTTCGAGCTCCTGTTCCAGCCGTCGCACGCGCTCGACGTCACCGTCGTCCGCTGCCCCGACGATCGGCCGGTCGAATGGGCCTTCGCCAGCCTCTGCCCCGAAGGCGCCTTCGAGCGCCCGATCGCGCGCAGCCGCACCGACCTGGAGGGCAAGGTCCGGCTCGAGCGGATCCCGGCCGGCAAGTACGTGCTCACCGTCCAGCACCCGACGCGCGCGACCGACGAGCGGAAGGTCGAGATCCCCTCGCCGCCGGTCCGGGTGGCGCTCTCGCTCGGCGGCAACCTGAAGGGGCGCGCCCACGATCGCGGCCGCGACCCGGGCAAGTCGCTCTTCCTGATCCTCACCCAGAAGGAGGCGAAGCGGCCCGACGCGGCGATGCCGACCTTCTCCGCGACGGCCGAGACGGGCCACTTCTTCGTCCCCAACCTCGAGGCCGGCGCCTACCGCTTCGAGCTGCGCGACCGCATCGTCGGCAAGGGGCCGCTCGCCCTCTTCGAGACCTTTCGCGACGACCCGCTCGCGCGCGGCGAGTTCGAGATCCGGGAGGAGGAGACGACCGAGATCGACGTCGACGTCAGCGGCGCGACCGCCGGGCCGATCGCGTCGATCTTCGGCACCGTCTGGATCAACGGCGTCCCGATTCAGGATCTCTCGGTGCGCATCGAGGGGAGCCGCAACGTCACGGCAAAGACCGACGAGCGCGGCGGCTGGCGCCTCGACGCGATCCCGGCCGGCAAGTCGGTGCTCACCGTCCAGGGGCTGAAGGAGGGCGGCGACTTCTTCCAGCTCGCCTCGGTGATGCACCGCGAGGAGATCGAGCTCGTCGGCGGCGAGTCGCGCCGCATCGATCTCGCCATCGAGGTCGCGGCGGTGCGAGGCCGCGTCTCCGGACCGGGAGGGCTGCTCGCCACCGGGCTCGACACCTCGGTGATCCTGCGCAGCCCCGACGGCGGGCCGGGCCAGTTCACGACGGTGACGCCGCTCACCGGCGGCTTCGAGTTCCCGCGCGTCCCGCGCGGCAACTACGACCTGCTGGTGCGCAAGAGCGGCGCGGCGCCCTACACCACGTCGATCTCCGTCGACCCGACCCACGGCGACGTCGTCGTCGACGTCCTGCTGGTGGCGTCGATCCTCGCCAAGGGCCGGATCGTCCTGCCCGAGGACGAGCCGCTCCCGACCGAGGAGCCGGGACGCGGGCTCGGCGGCGGCTTCCTGATGCTCGTCGACGCGGAGAGCCGCCCCGCCGGCAGCGGCCGCGTCGACTGGAAGACGCTCGAGTACAAGATCGAGGATTGCGCCGAGGGCGACTACTCGGCGCAGCTCTTCCGCGGCGACCACACGCTCGTGGCGCGCCGCGTGACCATCGCGCGCGCGACCGCCGACGACCTCGAGATCGTCTTCGAGCACCCCAAGGAGGGCGAGAAGCTGGTCGACCCGTTCGGCGGAGGCGGCCCTCGGCCGCCCGTGCGCCCGCGCGGCAATTGATTCGCGTTCTCCCCGGGGTCGGCGGAGGCGAAGCACGGCTGACTTGCCCGCGGTCGCAGTCCGAGGTTTCCTTGTCGGCCGCGCCGCTTCCCACACGCGGAGCCGCCGGCGCGTAGGAGCGGGCCGATGGCCGCCTGCCGGGTGCACGCCTTCGATGGAGTCCGATGATGCGGTCCGCCCCGCTCGCCGCCGTCCTCCTGTCGATGGCGGCGGTCCGCACTTTTGCGCAAGAAGCAGTCCCCGAGTCGAGCCCCGCTCCCTCCGACCGGCCGACGCTGCGACTGGGCCGCGCCGAGTTGCGCGACGTCGAGGTCGCCGCCGGCAGCCAGCTCATGCGCGAGGTCGCGCTCGAGAACCCCGGCCCGCTCGCGGCCCACCTGCGTCGCATGACGGTCGCGGGCAAGGGCGTCACGATCGCGCTCGTGAAGGGCTCGGCGCGCTTCAAGATCGAGCTCGACCAGCCGCTCACCATCGAGATTCCGGGCGCGAGCCAGGCGCGCCTCCAGGTCATCTTCAATTCCAAGGAGGTGGCGAAGGGTGAGCGCAAGGCGACGATCACGATCGAGAGCGACGCGCCGACGCTCGAGCTCCCGATCGACTGGGAGGTCGTCGAGCCGCGACGCGACGAGACCGACGACCGCCCGACCTCCCGCTTCAAGACCGACCTCTCGAAGTTCGCCGGCTCCGGCCCGCCCCCGATCTTCAAGTGCGATCCGCTGCAGCACGACTTCGAGAAGGTGCACGCCGGCGAGCACCTGAAGACCGAGTTCAAGCTGCGCAACGATGGCGAGGGCGACCTCGTGATCGTGAAGGTCGGGACGCAGTGCCACTGCACCCTCGCCCAGCTCGTCCTGCCCAGCGGCGTCGTCCCGAAAAAGACGCTCGCGTCGACGGAGTGCTACGGGACGCTCAAGCCGGGCGAGGAGGCGACGCTTCAGGCCGAGGTCGACACCGCGGGCATGGGCGGCTTCACCAGGAAGAAGATCGAGATCGTCACCAGCGACCTCGCCCGCAGCCCGATGACGGTCTGGATGACGATGACGGTCGACAACCCGTTCCGGTTCACGCCGTCGATGGTGAGGTTCAACGACGTCCAGCGCGCCAGGCCGGCCGAGCGCGTCGTGCGGATGGCCTCCGTCGACCTCGGCAGGTTCGCGATCACCGGCTACGAGCTGCCCGATCCGCAGCCCTTCGACGTCGACTTCCGCGAGGTGACCCCGCGCAAGGACGAGCAGTGCGCCTGGGAGCTCGTGCTCCGCTCGCGCGAGGAGCTGCCGACCAAGGAGTACTTGGGCAAGCTGCGGCTCAACCTCGACCACGAAAAAATCAAGGTGCTCGACCAGCTCCAGTACCAGATGCGCGTCCTGCCCGACATCCAGTGGACCTTCGAGAAGCGCGCGTCGCCCGAGACGATCAACCTCGGGATCGTGCGGCCGGGAACGAACGACGTCCAGTCGCTCACGCTCGAGAACGGCAACCCGAAGGTCCCCTACGTCCCGACCTCCGTCCAGATCGTCTCGCCGGTCGGCAACGAGCCCTACGAGCTCGAGCTCGTCGAGGTCGAGAAGGGACAGCGCTACGTCGTGACGATCCACGTCGTCAAGCCGCCGAAGACGCGCGCCTTCAAGGGACAGCTCGTGATCCAGGCCGACCACCCGACGGTGCCCGAGCTCAAGATCGGCTTCACCGGGATCTACGCCGCCGGCGTGCCCGCCGCGCCGCAGGGCGGCGCGCCGCCGCCCGACTCGAAGAAGGACGGCGGAGGGAACGGCGGCCACTGATCCGACCCGGACCGATGGGACTGCGCGCGACGACGGGGCTGGCCGCGACGGCAGCGATCGCGGCCTTCTCGACCGATTGCGGCCTGGCGGCCGGCCCGCTCGCCGCGCCGCCCGCCCCTTCCGACGCGTGCAACGTCGTGCTGATCTGCATCGACACGCTCCGGGCCGATCGCCTCTCCTGCAACGGCTACGGCCGGCGCACGACGCCCGAGATCGATGCGCTCGCGGCGCGCGGGCTTCGGTTCGCGCGCGCCTACGGGACGGCGCCGTGGACGCTCCCCTCCACCTCGTCGCTCCTCTGCGGGCTGCAGCCCGAGGTCCATCGCGCCACGAGCTTCCTCTCGACCCTCTCGCCCGACGCGCGCCTGCTCGCGGAGGCGCTCGCCGACGACGGCTTCGAGACGGCCGCCATCGTCGGCAACTACTTCGTCACGCCGCTCTTCGGCTTCGCGCGCGGCTTCTCGACCTTCAACGGCGACTGCATGGCCGACCGGGCGGCGATCAACTCCGACAAGGTGAGCGATCGCGCGATCGCGTGGCTCGAGCAGCCCCATCCCCGCCCGTTCCTGCTCTACCTGCACTACTTCGACCCCCACTACAACTACTGGGAGCACGACGGTTTCAAGTTCGGCGGCGAGGACACCGACCGCGTTTTCTCGGGCGAGGACATCTACGAGCTGCGCGACCACCTCCGTGAGCTCGACGGCGAGGACCGGGCCCGCCTCGACTCGCTCTACGACAGCGAGGTCGCCTTCACCGACCACCACGTCGGCCGCGTGCTGCGCGCGCTCGACGAGCGGAAGCTCGCGGAGAAGACCTTCGTCGTCGTCACGGCCGACCATGGCGAGGCGCTCGGCGAGCACGACTGGATCGGCCACACGCGCCAGCTTTATGACGAGAGCGTCCGCGTCCCGCTCGTGATCGCCGGCCCCGGCCTCGCGCCGGCGGTGATCGACGGCGATCCGGTCCAGCTCGACGACCTCTTCTCGCCGCTGCTCCAGCTCGCGCGCGGCGAGGGCGCCCCCGGCTCAGCGGCGTGGTCGAGCGGCGCGAGCGCGCTCGACCGGGGGCTCCAGCCCGACGAGGCGCTCGTCTCGGTCCAGACCGCCGGCCTGGACGAGCCGGGCGAGGCGCGCCCGCGCCGCTTCCTGACGCACGGACCATGGAAACTGTTCATCGCGCGGGACGACAGCGGCGCCGAGGCGTACCGGCTCTTCAAGTCGGACGAGCCGAAGGGCAAGCGGCGCAAGCGGCCGGAAGACCACCCCGCCGAGATGAAGCTCCTGCTCGAGCAGCGCCGGGCCGACCTCGAGCAGCGCGAGCGCGAGCTCGCGCGCAACCGGGCGACCCTGACGCGCCGCCGCGCCCTCGTGAAGGGAAGCTGGAAGCTCATCGTCGACGAGGTGTCGGGCACGGCCGAGCTCTACGATCTCGAGAGCGACCCGGCCGAGCGGCGCGACCTCGCGCAGGAGCAGCCGGAGCGGCGCGACGAGCTCCGACGCCGCCTCGACGAGATCGTCGCGGTACTCTCCGCCGCCGCGCTCAGGGACGGAGCGGCGATCTCGAGCGAGGTCGCCGACGAGGAGCGCAGGCGGATCGAGGCCCTGGGGTACGGACGGTGAGCTCACTCCCTGCGGAAGGTCGCGCCGAGTCGCCGCTCGCCGGCCGCCTCGCCGCGGCGCTGGTGCTCGCGGCGACGATCGCGCTCCTGGCGTGGCACGCGCGCCAGCTCCAGTTCTTCTGCGACGACTCCTACATCAGCTTCCGCTACGCCCAGAACTTCGCCGAGGGGAAGGGGCTCGTCTACAACGCCGGCGAGCGGGTCGAGGGCTACACCAACTTCCTCTGGGTGGTGCTGCTCGCCGCCGGGATCAAGATGGGGTTCGCCGTCGAGCCCTTCTCGGTCGGGCTCGGCATCGCCTTCCTCGCGCTGACGCTCGCCGCGACGACGCTGCTCGCGCGCCGGCTGCTGCGCTCGTGGCCCTTCGCGCTCGTGCCCGGCCTGCTGCTCGTCGCGCAGGGGCCGATGATCCTCTGGTCGGTGAGCGGGCTCGAGTCGAGCTGCTTCGCCGCGCTGACGATGGTCGCCCTGCTCGCTTACGAGAGCGGCTCGTCGTCCTGGCGGCGCCAGCTCGTCGCCGGCGCGCTCTACGCGAGCTCGACGATGGTGCGCCCCGACGGCGTCGTCTTCGGCGCGGCGGCAGGGCTCCACCTCGTGCTGGCCGGACTGCTCGCGCGGCCGCTCGAGCTGCGCCGGCTCCTCGCGCGCGCTCTCGCGCTCGCCGGCGGCTTCGCGGCGCTCTTCGCCCCCTTCATGCTCTGGCGCCACCACTACTACGGCGACTGGCTGCCCAACACCTTCTACGTGAAGGCGGGAGGGCTGGCGAACGTAGCGCTCGGGCTGCAATACCTCGACCTGTGGCTGCGCGAGTACGCGCTCGCCGGCGTGCTCGCGCTCGGCGGCGTCGTCGCCGTCTTCACGCTGCCGGCGTGGCGGGCGCAGCGGCGCACCTTCGCCCACGTCGCACTGGCGCTCCTGCTCTTCAGCGCCTACCTCGTCTGGGCCGGCGGCGACTACATGGCGCTCTACCGGTTCATCGCCCCGATGCTCCCGCTGGCGATGATCCCGGCCGCCGCGCTGCTCCGGTCGCTCCACGATGAAGCGACCCGGCAGGCGACCCGGCTCGGAGCGCCGCGCGCGGCGGTCGGACTCGCCGGCCTCGCGCTGCTCGCGGGCAGCGGCTACGTCCTGTGGCAGCCGACGCACGACAGCCTCGACGGCAAGGAGCGATCGAAGGCGGTCGCCACCGTCGCGCGCATGAAGCGCAACGCGGCGCAGTGGGCGTCGCTCGGCCGCGCGGTGAAGGAGAAGCTGCCGCCGTCGCTCACGATCGCCACGACGGCCGCGGGAGCGCTGCCCTACTTCGCGCAGATGAAGACGATCGACCAGTCGGGGCTCTGCGACCGCCACACGGCGAAGGAGTCGTCCGACCCGTGGCTGCTCGATCGGCCGGGCCACATGAAGCAGGCGACCCGCGCGTGGCTCGCGCGGCAGCGGCCCGAGCTCGTCTTCTGGCACCCCAAGGTCGAGGAGGCGACGACGCCGCCCGAGCGGTTCCCCGACCCGCCAACCCCCGACTACGAACTGCGGGCGATGGCCGTGCCGGAGCTCGCCGACGAAGGGCTGTGCGCCTTCCTCTGGGTGCGCAAGGACGCCGTGAATGCGCTCGTGCCTCGCGGCGTCGTGCCGGCGAAGGAGAGCTCGAAGCTGGCGAAGGCGAAGGGCTCGGCCACGTCGGAGAAGAAGGAGAGCCGCGCCGAGATCCGCCGCGACAAGCGCAGCGAGGAGGTCGACGAGGAGCTCAAGGAGCTCGCCGCCTCGCCGCCGCCGGCGCCGCCGGCCGTCGATCCGCCGCTGCCCTCCGCCTACGTCGGACCGGTCTTCTCCACCGAGCGGCTCCATGCGGCCGATCCCGCCAGCGAGGAGCCGCGCTGGTCGGTCGACGACGTCACCCGCCCGCTCTGGCAGGGCGGCGGCGCGGCCGAGGTCGAGCTCACCGGCGCGGCCGGCTCGTCGCTCGAATTCGAAGTCGCCAGCCCTCCCCGCTTCGACGCGGCGGCGCTCGCCGGTGCCGTGGCGCCGGGCGCGGTCGCCGTCACGTTCGTGAAGGACGGGACGCGCCACGACCTGAAGACGTCGATCACGACGCCGCCCTTCGCCCACGACGCGTGCTGGCGCACGGTGCGAGCGGAGCTCGCCGGAGCGCCGGTCGGACGCGGCTCGCTCGAGATCAAGGTCGACGGCGCTCCCGCCGGCAAGGGGACGAGCTGGCTCGTCACGGTGCCGCGCCTCTGTCAGAAGCCCGACCCCGACACTCGCCCCAACGTGCTGATCGTCACGATCGACACGTTGCGCGCCGACTATCTCGGCTGCTACGGCCACGACCGGCCGACCTCGCCCCACCTCGACCGGCTCGCGTCGGAAGGAGTCCTCTTCGAGCGCAACGTGAGCCAGTCGTGCTGGACGCTCCCCTCCTACTCGTCGACCTTCACCGGCCTCTATCCCGAGAGCCACGGCGTCGTCCACCGCAACCACAAGTTCGAGGGGCGCTTCGTGACCTTCATCGAGGCGCTCCTCCGCTCCGGCTACGCGACGGCCGGAATCGCGTCGGGCACCTTCACCGACGCCCACTGGGGCTTCGACCAGGGCTTCGAGAGCTACGACGACCTCGGCATGGTCCTCGACGAGTCGCGCGCCCGCGCGCAGGCTCGCAACGGTCTGGCGCCCGACGCGCCGGAGGCGATGCAGGAGGCGGCCCAGCGCCGCGTCACCTCGTCCGAGGTGGCGAACAAGGCGATCGCGTGGCTCGACGGCCACCGCGACCGCCGCTTCGCCCTCTTCCTCCACTTCTTCGACCCGCACGAGGACTACGTCCGCCATCCGGGCGTGAGTGACCGCTTCCCGGCGCGGCCGCCGCCGCGCGACTTCCCGAACCAGGTCGACCCGAAGCCGGCGGTCACCGCGGCGATGCGCGCCCTCTACGAAGGCGAGATCGCCTACACCGACCAGCACGTCGGGCGCGTCCTCAAGCGGCTCGACGAGCTCGGCCTCGCGGAACGGACGGTCGTCGTCGTCTTCGCCGACCACGGCGAGGCGTTCAAGGAGCACGTGCTCGAAGCCGAGACGGAGCAGACCCGCAAGCCGGGCGAGAAGGACACCCGCAATCGCGGCCACGGCTCCTCGCTCTTCAATGAGCAGGTGCACGTGCCGCTCATTTTCCGCGTGCCGGGCATCGCACCCGCGCGAGTCCGCTCACCAGTGGGGAACATCGACATCGGCCCGACGCTGCTCGAGCTGTGCGGCGTCGAGGCGGACGATTGGCGGCCGCAGGGCCGCTCGCTGGTCGAGCTGCTGCGCAACCCCGCCGCCGAGCGCGGCGAGCAGGTGCTCGCGTCGCTCTTCTTCGCCAGGAACCCGCGCCAGTACGCCGAGGGCGAGCGGGTGCAGGTCGCCCACCGCGTCGACTTCCAGGATCTCTGCGCCATCGAGTACGAGGCGACCGGCAAGTCGCGCGGCCTCGAGCTCCTCTTCGACTGGACGAAGGACCGCTGGCAGGACTACGCCGGCAACCTTTCGGGCACGATGCGCGACGTGTTCGACCGCTTCCACGCCTACTACGAGGCGAGACGGAACGAGCTCAAGGCGTCGCTCAAGGATGGGCAGGTGCTCGAGACCGGCGCCGACGTATTGGAGAAGCTCGCCGGGCTCGGGTACGGGAACTGACGGGCGGCACCGTGTGATCCTCGCGCACGCTCTCCTCGCGGCCCTTCTCGTCGCCGGCGCCGCCGGCGACGGCGACAACTCAACGCCGCAGCCGCCGCGCCTCGTGATCCTCGTCGTCGTCGATCAGTGCCGGCGCGACTACCTCGACCGCTTCGCGCCGCGCTTCGAGGGGTTCTTCGCGCGGCTCCACGACGAAGGACGCACCTTCGTCGAGGGGGAGCAGCACCACGCCATCACGGTCACCGCGGCCGGCCACGCGACGCTCGGCACCGGCCGCTTCCCGAGCCGCCACGGCATCGTCGGCAACGACTTCTTCGACGCGGCGACGAACCGGATGGTCGGCGCGGCCAACGACGCCGCGGCGCTGCCGGTCGGCGCGCTCGGCGGCGGCTACTCGGCGGCGCGGCTTGAGTGCGACGCGCTCGGCGACTGGTGGAAGCGGCGCTGGCCGCTTTCGCGCGCGATCGGCATCTCGATCAAGCCGCGCTCGGCGATCCTTCCGCTCGGCCGCGGCGCCGACGAGGCGTGGTGGGTCGACGAGAGGTCCGGCGCGCTCGTCACCTCCGACGCCTTCGTGAAGGAGCTCCCGGCGTGGGCGGCCGCGTTCGACGCCCAGCCGCCGATCGACGGCTACCCGCAGGCGTGGGAGGCGACGCTTCCCGATGCCGCCGCCTACGCCGAGCTCGGCTGCACGGGCGACGACGCGCCGGGCGAGGCGCGAAGCGGGACCAACCGCTCGCGCTCGTTCCCCCACTCGCTCGCGGCCGTGAGGACGGCCGATCGGGTCAACGCGCTCCTCTTCTCGCCGTGGGGCGACGAGCTGCTGCTCGACTTCGCGCGCGCGGCGATCGAGGGCGAGGCGCTCGGCGCCGACGACGTGCCCGACCTCCTCGTGCTCGCGCTCTCGGGGACCGACTACATCGGCCACCGCCACGGTCCCGACTCGTGGGAGATCTGCGAGCAGCTCCTTCACCTCGACCGGGCGCTCGCCGACTTCCTGTCGTTCGCCGAGGCGAAGATCGGCGCCGACCGCCTGCTCCTCGCCTTCTCGTCGGACCACGGCGTCGCCCCGCTGCCCGAGGTCGCAGCCGCGCGCGGCCAGCCGGGCGGCCGCGTCGACTGGCCGGCGTTGCAGCCGAAGGTGGAGGAGGCGCTGCGCTCGATCGCGCCGGAGCTCGAGAAGGCGGCTCTGCCGATCAGCGAGTTCGGGATCCGGCTCGACCGCGCGGCGCTCGCCCGCTCGGGCAGGAGCGTCCTGGAGGTCGCGCCTGCGCTCGCCGCGAAGCTGCGCGCGAGCCCCCCGTTCGTCGACGCGCGCAGCCACGTCGAGCTCGCGGGCGTGCTCGATCCGGGCGATCGCTACGGCGAGCTCCTGCGCCGCAGCTCCGACGGCGAGCGAGCGGGCGATCTCCTCTTCGTCCTCGCGCCGGGAACGATCTACGTGCCGCCGCCGCTGCGCGTGGAGCAGGCCGCCGCGCTCCTGGCGACGAGCCACGGCTCGCTCCACGATTACGACACCGCCGTGCCGATCGTCTTCCTCGGCGTCGGCGTGCAGGCCGGCCGGATCGCGGGCCGCGCGTGGACGGTCGACGTCGCGCCGACGCTCGCGCTCGCGGCGGGCGTCCCGTTCCCGGCCGATCTCGACGGGAAGCCGCTCCCGCTCGCCGACGTTCACTGAGCCGCGCGCGAGCTACCGCGGCTCCGATTCGAAGAGCGCGACGGTCGGCAGGAGCAGGCCGTTGCGGTCGGCGACGAGCGGCGAGCTCGTCTCGGTCTCGAAGCGGCCGACGAGCCGCATCCCGATCTGCTGCGCGATCTTCTCGAGCCCTTCTTGCGCTCCGAACGGCTCGCGCCGGTCGACGGCGAGCCAGAGGAAGCGCGGGCGCGCCTCGCCGCGCTTGAGCGCCAGCGCGACCTCGCGCAGCGTCAGGAATCGTCGCGGCGGCGCGATCGGCGGGAAGATCGCGTGGAACCACGGCTCGGCGCAGACCCAGACCTCGTCGGGAGGAGCGCGGCGGGCGGTGAGCGCGGCGAGAGCCTTCGGCCGGGCGTCGCTTCGTTTCGCCCACACGACGCCGCTCGCCTCGCCGAGCGACCAGAGCGCGACCAGCCCGCCGATCCAGACGCGCCGCGCGCGGCCGCCCGGTCCCGCGAGGTGGGCGAGGCTCCACGCCATCGCCACCGCGCCAGAGAGGCAGAGCGGCAGCGTGAAGCGCGGATAGACGTAGCCGATCGGCAGCAGGAAGAGCGCGACGTAGCAGAGCGCGGGGAGCAGCAGCGCGAGCGCCCGCCAGCGCCGGCGCAGCGCCACCGTCACGAGCAGCAGGAGGAGCCCGCCGGTTCCGACCAGCCCGCCGGCGGCGAGGAGGCGGTCGCCGGTCGCGCGCAGCAGCCCGAGCGCTCCCGCGAGCGTCGTCGGGAACTCGCGGAACGGCTCCGAGCCGGCGCCGAAGAGCTGGGCGACGTGGTCGCGCCACGTCGCTCCCCACCCATTCAGGAGACCGCTCGTCGCGACGTAGGTCGTCGCCGCGCCGGCGGCGATCGCCGCGAGACGCACGCCGCGCGGGATCGCGTCGTCGCGGCGGCGAGCGAGCGCGCTCCAGAGGACGCCGGGCAGCGCAGCGGCGATCGGGTCCTTGGTCGCGGCCGCAAGCCCCATCGCCGCGCCGCACGCGAGGAACGTCGCGCGGCGGCGGCCGTGGGCGCCGTTCGCCGCCAGCGCCCACGCGAGCGCGAGCCAGGCGAGCGCGGGGACGTCGGTGTTGAGCGTCGCGGCGTAGTGGGCGGTCGCCGGCGCGAGCCCGATCGAGAGGCCGGCGATCCAGCCGAAGCGCGGGCTCGACCAGGCGCTCGCCAGCTCGCTCGCCGCGAGGCAGAGCAGGAAGGCGAAGAGCAGCGTGGCGATGCGGCCCGCCGCGACCAGGCGGTCGAGCGCCCGCTCCAGGCCGGCGCTCTTCTCGAGGAGCAGGCGGGTCGGGTCGAACGGCGGGTCCTTGGCGCTCGCGCGCTGGGCGGCGAGCAGCTCGTCGCGCAACTGGTCGATCGCCCTGCGCTCGTCCGCGGTGAGCAGGAGCCGCGCGGCCGCGTGCTCGAACGATCCGGCAACGAGGTGCCACGCCTCGGGGTACTTGTCCCACGGCAGCTCGCCCGTCGGCCACTGCTCGACCGAGAGCATCGAGCGCAGCGGCCAGGGCGCGTCGGGCGAGGCGTCGCAGCCTCCCGGCCGCCCCCACTGGAACGCGGCCGCCTGGACGACGCACGCGAGCAGCGCCGCCAGGAGGGCGCGGCGCCGGCCGCTGCCCCGCGCTCGCTTTCTCGCGCCCGACCGCCCCGTATCATGCGCCGGCCTCATCACCGCGGCGCAGCGTAGCCACCGGCCGGGCACCTTTTCACGCCCGCGAGGCCGCGCCTGCGACCCCGACTTCAAGAGCACTTGGCGAAGGCCCTTCCAATCCTCGCGTCCCTGGTCGCGGCGATCTCCGTCGCGGTCGCCTCTCCCGATGCGGCCTCTCCCATTCAGGGTGCGGCGCAATCCGGCGGCACGGTCGTCGTCCCGATCCACGGCCCGCTCTCGGAGCCGATGCTCGCGCTCACGATCCGCGCCATCCGCCGCGCACACGAGGTCGGGGCGAGCGCGATCGTCTTCGAGATCGACACCGAAGGCGGCGAGATCGAGCTGATGGACCGCCTGATCGACGAGATCGAGCGGGCCGAGGATCTGAAGACGGTCGCCTTCGTCACGCAGAAGGCCGCCTCCGCCGGCGCCGCCATCGCCATCTCGTGCGAGCGGCTCTACATGAAGCCGGGGAGCAACATCGGGTCGGCGCTCGTGCTGAACGTCCCGCAGCTCTTCGGCGTCCCGATCCAGGTCCCGGAGGTCGTGGGCGGCGATCCCGACATCGCCAAGAAGATGCTCGGCCACTACCGCGCCCACTTCCGCGCCAAGGCGCAGGCGCACCGTCGCCCCGGCGCGCTCGCCGAGGCGATGGTCTACGCCGAGAGCGACGTCTGCGAGATCGAGATCGACGGCGTGCGCTTCTTCGTCGACGAGGACGAGCTGCGCCACCGCATCGCGCAGAACGGCGAGGCGGCGGTCCGCAAGCTGCGCGACGTCTGCCACAAGGGCGACGTCCTGAACCTCACCGCGCAGGAAGCGCTCGAGACCGGGATGAACGACGGGCTCGCCACGTCGCGGCAGGATCTGCTCGAGCAGCTCGGGCTCTCGGGCGCGCCGGTGATGGAGGTGACGCCCTCGTGGTCGGAGAAGCTCGCCGACTTCACGCAGAGCTTCGGGCTGCTGCTGCTGATCGGCGGCCTCGTCGCCGTCTTCGTCGAGATCAAGGTGCCGGGCTTCGGGCTTCCCGGGATCCTCGGCACGCTGCTTCTCGGGCTCTACCTGTTCGGCAAGTACCTGGCGGGGCTGGCGGAAGTGACCGAGATCCTGCTCATCGTTGCCGGGTTCGCGCTGATCGCGGTCGAGGTCTTCGTGATGCCAGGCACGCTCGTGAGCGGGATCCTCGGCGTGGTCGCGCTCCTCTCCGGGATCGTGCTCGCCTCGCAGCAGACCTTCCTGCCGCAGCCCGATCGTCCCTTCGCCGAGGCGGCGTGGTGGTCGAACGCCCGCACGCTGTCGATCGGACTCGTGGCGGGAGTCGTGGCGATGCTCGCGGTCGCCCACTACTTCCCGAACCTGCCGTTCCTGAACCGCGCCGTGTTGCGCACCGGTACGGGCGGCTCGGCCGCCACCGCGGCCCGGCCGCTCGACGCGATGGACGCGAGCTACCGGCCCGCGTCCGGCGCGCGCGGCGTCGCACGGACGGTGCTGCGGCCGGCCGGAAAGGTCGTGGTCGACGGGCGGGAGCTCGACGCCGTCACCGAGGGGATGCACGTCGACGGCGGCCAGAGGATCGTCGTCGTGCGCGTCGAGGCGGCCCACGTGGTCGTGCGGCCCGACGACGGGCCGGCCTGAGCGGCGCCGCGGGGGAGGCGAATGTTCGACTTCGGCTGGCACGCATGGGCGCTGCTCGGAACGGGGCTCGTCGTCATCGGCTTCGAGATCCTCTTCCCGTCGGCGGGGATGCTCGGGCTCCTCGCCGGAGCCTGCCTGCTCGCCGGCGGCTGGTTCGCCGTGCGCGAGAACGGGTACGGAGTGCTCGGCGGCTACGCGGTCGCCGTCGTCGCGCTCGCGCCGCTCTCGGTGACCGCCGCGTTCCGGCTGATCCCGCGCACGCCGATGGGCCGGAAGATGATCCTGAAGGGGCCGAGCTTCGCCGCGCGCGAGGCGACCGAGGAGGGACTCGGCACGCTCGTCGGCAGGCAGGGAGTCGCGCAGTCGCCGCTGCGCCCGTCGGGCATCGCCAGCTTCGGCGAGCGACGGGTCGACGTGGTGACGCGCGGAGAGCACCTGGCCGCCGGCGCGATCGTGCGGGTGCTGAGGGTCGAAGGCAATCGTGTGATCGTCGAAGGGGTCGCCGCCTGAGCGCTCGCGCTCCTGGCGGCCGCAAGTTCGGGAGGAGGAATCGATGAATGTCCCGCTCGCCTCGAATCCGACGCTGATCCTGGTCGTGCTGGCCGTCGTCTTCGCGCTCGTGCTGCTCGTGGTCTTCTTCAAGTACCTCGGGCTCTACGTGCGCTGCATGACCTCCAACGCGAACATCGGGCTCGTCGAGCTGCTGATGATGTCGCTGCGGAAGGTCAGTCCCGAGACGATCGCGCAGGCGCGCATCTCCCTGGTGCAGGCCGGGCTCGACGTGGGCAACCGCGACCTGCAGGCCCACTACCTCGCCGGCGGCAACGTCCTCAACGTCGTGCGGGCGCTCATCGCGGCCGACCGCGCCGGAATCACGCTCGTGTTCAAGACCGCGACCGGCATCGACCTCGCCGGCCGCAGCGTCCTTGAAGCGGTGCAGACCTGCGTCAACCCGCGCATCATCGACTGCCCGACCGAGCCGGGGGCGAAGATCGCGGCCGTCGCCAAGGACGGCATCCAGCTGCTCGCTCGCGCGCGCGTCACGGTCCGCACCAACATCGCGCGGCTGATCGGCGGCGCGACCGAGGAGACGATCATCGCCCGCGTCGGCGAGGGCATCGTATCGACCATCGGATCGGCCGAGTCCTACAAGCACGTGCTCGAGAACCCCGACCGCATCAGCAAGACCGTGCTGGCGAAGGGGCTCGACGCCGGGACCGCGTTCGAGATCCTCTCGATCGACATCGCCGACGTGGACGTGGGCGAGAACGTCGGCGCCAAGCTCCAGACCGACCAGGCCGAGGCCAACATGCGCATGGCGCAGGCGCAGGCCGAGAGCCGCCGCGCGCTCGCCGTCGCCTACGAGCAGGAGATGCAGGCGAAGGTGATGGAGAACCGGGCGAAGCTGGTCGAGGCCGAGGCGCAGGTGCCTTCCGCGATGGCCGAAGCGTTCCGCGCCGGCCGGCTCGGCGTCATGGACTACTACCGCATGCAGAACGTCCAGTCCGACACCTCGATGCGGCAGTCGCTCGCGGGCGGCGACGCCTCGCCGCCGCCGTCGAAGCCGCCGCAGAAGAGCTGAACGCCCCGAGCCCTCCCACTCCGATCCCGCCACGAACGGACTCCCACGAACCGACCCATGGAAGATCTGCTCAAAGCCCTGGTCCGACATCCCGTCGTGACGTTCGCGCTGCTGGCCGCGATCATCAGCGCGCTGCGCGCGCTCGCGGCCAAGGCGCAGCGCGAGCGGGCCGCCCACTCGCGCCCGCCGCGCGCTTCGCGACCGCCGCAAGAGGACGAGAGCGAGCTCGAGGCTCGCGTCCGGAAGAACTTCGAGGAGATGATGCGCCGTCGTGCCGAGGCGCCGCCGAAGGCCGCGATCCAAAGCCCGCCGCTTCCGACCGCGCCGCCGAAGAAGACGAAGCGGCCCCGGATCGACTACGACGAGCGCGCGCGCGCAGAACCCAAGTCGACGGAGGGGCCGCGCAGGGCCGTCGCGGTCGTGCGTCCACCGGAAGGTTCGCGGAGCGCCGCCGACCGGCGCGCAGCCGCCAGGAAATCGGCCTCCGCCGCCGCGACGCACTTCATCGCCAACGCGCGCACCCATTCGCAGAAGCGGGCGGCCGCACTGCCCCGGCTCAAACTCGACCGGGCGAACCTCCGCCTCGCCGTCCTCCAGCGCGAGATCCTCGACCCGCCGGTCGCGCTGCGAGGGTGACGATCACTCCGTCGCGAACTTGATCGTGTGCCAGGTGCGGGAGAGCAGGCAGCAGACGTCGTCGCCCGCCCGTTCGCCCTGCCGGCCGAGGAAGCCGACGAGCGCGCCGCCGTGCCGCTCGAAGTCGTCCGCCACGTCGGGCCCGAAGTCGGCGAGGTGGCCGCCCGTCCGCTCGAACTCCAGGCCGCGGATGCTCCACCACGTCTGGCCGAAGTCGGCGAGCCGATCGGTCCGCAGGTTCCAGTCGTCCGCGACCGTGGCCGGGAGCTCGACCGTCCGCTCGAACAGCCGGACGAAGGCCGAGCCGAAGCGCGGCCACTCGGGGTCGACGCCGCAGCGGGCGTCGGCGCACGCGGAGCAGCCCGACGCGAGCAGCGCGGCCACGAGCGCCGCGCAAAGCCCGGCCGTCCGCCGCGATCTCGAACCGTCCATGCGACCTCCTGCCGTCGCCCGCGCCGCGCGCCGGGCCCGGGCGAGCATAGCTAGTCGATCGTCCCGGGGACCGCCGCGGCCTGAGCGTGGTCGCCTTGGACGTCGTGGAGGCGTCCGCCTTCCAGGACGAGCGTGCGGTCGAGCCGTCCGGCGAGCCGCAGGTTGTGGGTGACGAGCACCATCGCGGCGCCGCGCTCCTTCTGGATCTCGATCAGCAGGTTCTCGATCTCGTCGCTCGTCTGCTCGTCGAGATTGCCGGTCGGCTCGTCGCAGAGCAGCAGCGCCGGGTCGCGCAGGAGCGCGCGCGCGATCGCCACGCGCTGCCGCTCGCCGCCCGACAGCTTGCTCGGAAGGTGGCGCGCCCGATCGAGGAGCCCCACGCGCTCGAGCAGCGCCTTCGCGGCGCGCTTCGCCTCGCCTCGCCGCGCCATCCACTCGAAGGGCGAGACGTTCATCATCGCGCCGAGCAGCACGTTCTGCTCGGCCGTGAGCTCCGCGAGCAGGTGGTAGAACTGGAAGACGAAGCCGATGCGGTCGCGCCGCAGCCGATCGCGCGCGGCGCGCGAGGCGGTCGTCGTCTCGGCTCCCTCGAGCTCGATCGTTCCGGCGGTCGGCCGATCGAGCAGCCCGATCAGGTGGAGAAGCGTCGACTTCCCGCCGCCGCTGCGGCCGACGATGGCGACGCTCTCGCCGGCGGCGACGTCGAGGTCGAGGCCCTTCAGGATCTGGATCACGCGGCCGCCCGAGAGGAAGTCGCGCCGCAGCCCGCGCACCCGGATCGCGGCGCCCGGTCGGTCATTCATGGCGCAGCGCCTCCACCGGGTCGAGCCGCGCGGCGCGAAGCGACGGGAGCAGCGTGAAGAGCGTCCCGCACGCCACCGTGGCCAGCGCGTACCAGCCGATGCGGCCGAGGTCGACGCGGATCGGCAGCCCCTCGAACTGGAAGATCCTGGGGTCGAAGAGGCGCCAGCCGGTCGCGCGCTCGACGCCATCCAGCAGCGGGTTGAGCCAGCGCGTCAGCAGCAGTCCGCCGACGAAGCCGAAGAGCGCGCCCGCTCCGGTCACGATGAGGCCGCAAAGCGCGAAGAGCCGGCCGGCGTGGAGCGGCGGAGCGCCGAGCGCCGCGAGCACACCGATGTCGCGCGTCTTGCGCCGCACCATCTGGTGGAGCGTCACGAAGAGGCTGAAGGTCGCCACGATGACGACGAAGAACATGGCGACGTTCATCACGCGCCGCTCGTTCTCGACGGCGCCGAGCAGGAGGCTGCGCCGGTCGGCCCAGGTCTGGATCGCCGCCGCAGCGACGCCGGCGAGCCGCCCGCGCAGGAGGTCGCGCAGCGCCGGCTCACTGAGGCCGGGAGCCGCCGCGACGGCCAGTTCCTGGAGCGGCGAGACCAGCCCCGCGAACTCGGCGAGCCGGTCGCGCGGGACGAGCGCGTGGGTCACGTCGAAGTGGCGGTCGCGCGTGACGAAGGCTCCGGCGACGACGAACTGGTGCTGCCGGACCTTGAGCCGCTCGTCGTGCCACGGATCGCCCGCGAAGGTCGACGCCGTGATGACGCTGCCGACGCGGTAGCCGAAGCGGGACGCGAGCTCCTCGCCGAAGACGACCGGGATCAGGTCGTCGCGGTGGCGATACTCGTCGTCCATCCGGCTGCGCCAGAACGGGTCGGAGGGATCGAACGAGAAGGGGGCGTCGAGCTGGCGGACGCGCAGCGGGCAGCGCGAGTCGGCGCCGAATCGCCCCGCCTGCTCCGCGTATTCGCACCGCTCGTGCGCGAGGAAGCGGGCGAAGTCGATGACCCCCTGGCCGTGGAGCGCCTCGGCCGGATCGATCCCGATGAGGTTCAGGAAGTGCTCGTCGCCGTGGCCGGGCACGGTCATCATCGCGGAGGGCTCGTCGGCCTCTCCGTGGATCGCCGGCACCTCGACGCGCGGCGACGCCGCCCGCACCTCCCCCATGGCGCGAAGCTCTGCGAGCAGCGCCTCGGCCTGTCCGGCAGGCAGGTCGCCGACGTCGACGCTCACGTCCGGCGAGAGCGCCCGGATCATCGATCGCTGCTCGGCGAGGAAGCCGTTCATCACCGAGTCGACCACGACGATCGCCGCGAGGCCGACCGTCACGCTCAGCGTCGACACCAGCGTGATCGGCCGCGCGACCAGGTACCTCCAGGCGACGAGGAGGAGATCCACCGCGGGATCAGACCGCGGGCGGCGCGTCGGCGGCGGCCGCGGGCATCGGGCGGCGCAGCGGGAAGAGGATCGTGTCGCGGATCGAGAGCAGTCCGCCGAGCAGCATGCAGAGACGGTCGATCCCGATGCCGAGCCCGCCCGCCGGCGGCATCCCGTGCTCGAGCGCGCGCAGGTAGTCCTCGTCGACCTCGGCCGGCGCCTCGGGATCGCGGCTCGCCACCTGCGCCTCGAAGCGGCGACGCTGGTCCAGGGGATCGTTGAGCTCGGAGAAGGCGTTGGCGAGCTCCCAGCCGTTCACGAAGAGCTCGAAGCGCTCGACCAGCTCGGGCCGGTCGGGGCACTGCTTGGCGAGCGGCGAGATCGCCGTCGGATAGAGCGTCACGAAGGTCGGCTGCACGAGCTTCGGCTCGACGCACGTCTCGAAGAGCGCCTCGAGGACTCTCCAGGCGGGGGCTGCGCGGACCTCCTTCAGCCCGAGCTCGTCGGCCTTGCGGCGCAGCGCCGGCTCGTCGCCGGGATCGACGCCCGCGTGGTCGCCCACGAGCTCGTGGTAGGTGCGGCGGAGGAACGGGCCGTTCAAGTCGATCTCGCGCTCGCCGAGCCGCGTCTTGCCCTCCTTGCAGTGGCGGCGCGCGAGCGTGACCAGCAGCTCCTCGGTGAGGTCCATGACCGCGCGGTAGTCGACGTAGGCCCAGTAGAGCTCGAGCATCGTGAACTCGGGGTTGTGGCGCGGCGAGATCCCCTCGTTGCGGAAGACGCGGGCGATCTCGAAGACCTTCTCGAAGCCGCCGACGAGGAGGCGCTTGAGGTAGAGCTCCGGCGCGATGCGCAGGTAGAGGTCGAGGTCGAGCGTGTTGTGGTGGGTGACGAAGGGTCGCGCCGCGGCGCCGCCCGCGATGGGATGGAGCACCGGGGTTTCGACCTCGAGGAACCCCTTCTCGCCGAGGAGGCGGCGCAGCTCTTCGATCACCCGGCTGCGGAGCACGAAGGCGTCGCGCACCTCGGGGTTGCTGATCAGGTCGAGGTAGCGGTAGCGGTAGCGCAGCTCGACGTCGGTGAGGCCGTGCCACTTCTCCGGCGGCGGTCGCAGCGCCTTGCTGAGCGGCGTCACCTCGCGCGCGAAGACGGTGATCTCCCCGGTCTTCGTGCGGCCGAGCGGCCCCTCGACGCCGAGGAGGTCGCCCTCGTCGACGAGCTTCTTCACGAGCTCGTGGCTGCCGGGGCCTGCGTCCTTCTTCGTCACCATCACCTGGACGCGGCCGCTCTGGTCGACCAGGTCGAAGAAAACGAGCTGCCCGAAGTCGCGCCGGGCACCGACGCGGCCGGCGACGCGGACGATCGGCGGCGGCTGCTCGTCGGCGCGCGCCACGACGACGCCGACTTCCATCCGCCCCTCGAAGGCGCGCGGATAGGGGTCGTGGCCGCCGGCCCGAAGCGCCGCGAGCTTCTCGAGCCGATCGGCGAACGCCTCGCTCACCCTTCGAACTCCCCCGGGGCCGGAAAGGGTGGGAGTCTACGTCCCGAGAAACCATTTCTTCGCGCCGCGCTTTCGCGGCGGCCCGCATTGCTGGCTTCGAGGACGGCGGTATTCGGGACGTGCAAGAAGGAGGCGCACGAACGTCTGCCAGGAGATGGAAGTGCCCCTCTTCCACGAGTCGTGGGTCCGCGCCGTCTTGTGCCTCGGCGCGGCGGGACTGCTCGCCTGCTCGCGCACGAGTCACACGCTGAAGCTGCACAACGTCTCTTCGGGACCGCCGATCGCTCCGATCGACGACGGGACTCCAGGGCTGCAGCCGGGCGGCGCCACCGATCCGTCGGCCGATCCGAACGCCGACAGCGACCCGACCGGCGGCAGTCCGCCCGCCGGCAATCCGTCTGGCGGCAGTTCGTCTGGCGGCAGTTCGTCTGGCGGCAGTTCGGGCCTCGGCGGCCATGGATCGTCCGACGACGACGGGAGCGGAGAGTCCGATCCCGACGACTCGCCGCCGAGCGACGACGGCCAGGCTCCCGTGCCGGAGCCGGCGACGCTGCTCCTGCTAGGCGGCGGACTCGCCGCCTACGCCCTCGCGCGGCGACGCGCCAGGCACTGAAACCGCGGAGGCCGTCGGCCTCCCGATCGTGCTCCGTCGATCGTCGAGCGCCGCGGAGGCGTGAGCTCTTCACCGCGGCGGCATTCACTCGCGGCGTCTCCATGCGCCACGGCCGCCTTGCCGCGCTTGCGACCCCGGGCCCTGCTCCTAAGATCCGCCGGTTTGGCCGTCCCCGCCCATTCGGAGCGATCAGGAGCCCATGGCGTTCGAGGTCGAGACCCGGAGCGAGACGCAGGCGAAGGTGACCATCCGGCTCTCCGGTGAAGCGGTCGCCGCGGCGCTGGCCCACGAGCTCGAACACCTGCAGGGGCGCGCGCGCGTCCCGGGCTTCCGCCCGGGCAAGGTGCCGCGCGGGCTGCTCGAGAAGCGGTTCGGCGACTCCCTCGTCCGGGACATCCGCCGCCGCCTCGTCGCCGACGCGTTCCAGGAGGGAATCACGCAGCAGAAGCTCCACCCGGTCGACCTCCCCGAGCTCAAGGAGGAGGACCTCGCGCCGAAGCAGGACGGCTCCGTCGCGGTCGACCTCGAGCTCGAGGTGATCCCCCATGTCGAACCGACCGGCTTCGAGAAGGTCGCCGTCACGCCTCCGCCGTTCGAGCTCAAGGAAGAGGACGTCGACCGCGAGCTCGAGGGACTGAGGCGGCAGGCGGCGCAGGCCGATCCGATCGACGACGGCCTCACCGCCTCGGGCGACGTCGTGATCGCCGACCTCACGCTGCAGTTCCTGGACGGGTCGTCGCTCCCGAAGTTCGAGAACCGGATCGTCGACACCGGCGCCGGCCTCGTCGACGGCGTCGCCTGCGAGGAGGCGAAGACGAAGTTCCTCGGCTGCCGGCGCGGCGACGTCGTGCAGGTGCCGCTCAAGCTCCCCGACCCGTTCCCGAGCGAGGAGCACCGCGGCAAGACGGCCGTGACCGCCTGCACGGTGAAGGACCTGCGGCGCGTCGTCCTCCCCGAGCTCTCCTCGCCGGAGTTCCACGCCAAAGTCGGCGCCAAGGATCTCGACGACCTGCGCGCCAAGATGCGCGAGCGGCTGAAGCAGATGCTGCGGTCCGAGCAGAACCGTGCCATTGAGGAGCTCTGCGTCGACGCGCTGATCGAGCGCCACCCCTTCGCGCTCCCGGCCGGCTTCCTGAAGCGCAGCCTCGACGCGGAGCGGGAGCGGATGCGGGAGGAGCTCACGAGCCGCGGCGCCGCGCAGGAGCAGGTCGAGCGCCACCTGCTCGAGGTCGAAGGGCGGCTGCGCGCCGACGTCGAGCGGCGGCTGCGCGAGAGCCACCTGCTCGACCGCGTCGCCGACAAGCTCGAGACGAGCGTCAGCGCGCTCGAGCTCGAGCAGCAGTTCGGGCTGATGGCGCGCGCGTGGCAGGTCGAGCCTTCCACGCTGATCGAGCAGTTCCGCGAGAAGGGGCTCGTCCCTCGCGTGGTCCAGGACATCCGGCGGGCGAAGGTGCGCCGCCAGTTAAGAGAGGCGGCGACGACGTCCGAGAACCACGCCAGGACGTCCGACCCGCCCTCTGCCGCGGAGAACGCCACGTGAGCGCGCCGAGCCTCGAGATCATCCCGAACCCGCCCTACGTCATCGAGAAGACCGGCCGCGGCGAGCGCGCCTACGACATCTACTCGCGCCTGCTCGAGGACCGCATCGTCTTCCTCGGCTCGTCGGTGAACGACTTCGTCGCCAACTCGGTGGTGGCGCAGCTCCTGTTCCTGCAGAAGGAGAACAAGAAGCAGGACATCCAGCTCTACGTCAACAGCCCGGGAGGGAACGTCACGTCGGGGCTGGCGATCTACGACACGATGCAGTTCGTCGAGTGCCCGATCTCGACCTGGTGCATCGGCCAGGCGTCGAGCATGGGCGCGCTCCTGCTCGCGGCCGGCACCAAGGGGAAGCGGTTCAGCCTCCCGCACGCCCGGATCATGATCCACCAGCCCTGGGGCGGCGCGCGCGGCACGGCCGAGGACATCGGGATCCAGGCGCGCGAGCTCAAGTCGCTCAAGCGGACGCTCGTCGACATCCTGGCGCGCCACACCGGTCAGCCGAAGGAGCGGATCGAGGCCGACAGCGACCGCGACTTCTTCATGTCGGGCGCGGAGGCGAAGGAGTACGGCATCGTCGACGAGGTGATCGAGCCGGTCGCCCCGACCGCGGCCGACGCGAAGAAGAAGTGAGGAGAGGGCAGGGATGACGAGGCTCCGCGGGGCGGGAGAGGTCGAGCGCTGCACCTTCTGCGAGAAGGAACGGCGCAAGGTCGTGAGCCTCATCGCCGGCCCGCCCGGCACCTACATCTGCAACGAGTGCGTCGAGCTGTGCAACACGCTCCTGCTCGAGGAGCAGAAGCCGCGCGGCGCGGGGCCCGCGGCCGCGCAACGCGCCAAGCGCGAGCCGGCGAAGGAGCTCGGCCCGATCCCCTCGCCGGGCGAGATCAAGTCCTTCCTCGACGAGTACGTCGTCGGGCAGGATCACGCCAAGAAGGTGCTCGCGGTCTCGGTCTACAACCACTACCAGCGCGTCCGCCACCCCGAGGCGCACGAGGACGTCGAGCTCGAGAAGAGCAACATCCTGCTGATCGGGCCGACCGGCTCGGGCAAGACGCTCCTCGCCCGCTCGCTCGCCAAGCTGCTGAAGGTCCCCTTCGCCATCAGCGACGCGACGACGCTCACCGAGGCGGGCTACGTCGGCGAGGACGTCGAGAACGTCGTGCTGCGGGTCGTGCAGGCCGCGAACTACAACCTCGAGCTCGCGGAGCGCGGCATCGTCTACATCGACGAGATCGACAAGATCGCGCGCACGACGCAGAACGTCTCGATCACCCGCGACGTCTCGGGCGAGGGAGTGCAGCAGGGGCTGCTCAAGATCCTGGAGGGGACCGTGGCGAACGTGCCGCCGCAGGGCGGCCGCAAGCACCCCGAGCAGCACTACCTCCAGGTCAACACGAGCAACATCCTCTTCGTCGTCGGCGGCACCTTCGTCCAGCTCGAGGACATCATCCGCCGCCGCATCGGCCGCCAGGGCATCGGCTACGGCGCCGAGATGGGCCGGCGGACCCACGGCGGCGAGCAGGTCGGCGAGGAGCTCGACGACATCCTCCGCCACGTCGAGTCGGAGGACCTGATCCAGTTCGGCATGATCCCCGAGTTCATCGGGCGCCTGCCGGTGATCGGGATCCTCGACCCGCTCGCCGAGGACGACTTCGTCCGCATCCTCGTCGAGCCGCGCAACTCGCTCGTGCGCCAGTTCAAGCGCATGTTCAAGCTCGAGGAGAGCGAGCTCGAGTTCACGCCGGAATCGCTGCGCGTCGTCGCCCGCCGGGCTCGCGCGAAGAAGACCGGCGTCCGCGCGCTGCGCTCGATCATGGAGGAGATCTTCCTCGAGCTCTTCTACGAGCTGCCGCACAAGCCGCCGTCGCGCTACACGATCACCGGCGCCTTCGTCGAAGGCCGCGAGAAGGTCCAGGTCGAGGAGCTCCCGCAGCGGCAGCCCGAGGCCGAGCGCCGCCAGGCGGGGTAGCGCCGGGCGGCGAGGCCGCATCTGCTTCGTCGGCGGGGGCTCGCTTACACGCAAGGTGTGTAACGCTTCGCCCCCGCCTCCTCGCATCTGCCGCCTCGGCGCTCCGGCGCTTCCTCATCGTCTCGTTTGATGCGCGCTCATCTTGAATCCTCCGTTCCGCAGCGCGGTTAGTCTGCGCCGAATGCCGCCGACGCGCTCGCTCACCGACCTGCCGCTCGACACGTTCGAGCCGCTTGCCGAGGAACTCGGCGAGATGAGGTTCGCCGGGCGCAACCTGGCGCGCTGGGTCTTCCAGCGCCGGGCGACGAGCTACGAGGCGATGAGCGACCTCTCGCGGCGCTTCCGCGAGCGGCTCGGCGAGCGATTCGTCGTCCGGCGCGCGCAGCTCTCCACCGATCGCTCCGATCCCGGCGGCACGCGCGCCTTCGTCGTGCGGCTCCACGACGGCCGGACGATCGAGACGGTGCTCATCCCCGAAGAGGAGCGGCGGACCGTCTGCGTCTCGACCCAGGTCGGCTGCCCCGTCGCCTGCGTCTTCTGCGCTTCGGGCCTCGAGGGGCTCGTCCGCAACCTCACGCCCGGCGAGATCGTCGAGCAGGTGCTCCTCGTGCAGGACGCGCTGCCCGCGGGCGAGGCGGTGACGAACGTCGTCGTCATGGGCATCGGCGAGCCGACGATGAACCTCTCGGCGCTCGAGCAGGCGCTCACGACCTGGAACGATCCGCGCGGCCTCGCGATCGGGGCGCGCCACGTCACGATCTCGACCGTCGGCTTCCCGCGGCGGATCGATCGGCTCGCGGCGCTGAAGAAGCAGTTCGGGCTGGCGATCTCGCTGCACGCGGCGCGGCAGGAGCTGCGCCGCCGTCTCGTCCCCAACGCCGGCGGCGTGCCGCTGCCCGAATTGATCGCGGCCGCGCGCCGCTACTTCGAGGCGACCGGGCGGCGGGTCACCTTCGAGTACGTGCTGATCGCCGGCGAGAACGAGAGCGCGCGCGACGCGCAGGAGCTGGCGGAGCTGCTTCGCGGCTTCCCCTGCCACGTCAACCTGATCCCGGTCAACCCGGTCGACGGCCTGCCGTGGGCGCGGCCCGAGCCCGACGCGATCGAGCGATTCAAGAGCGTGCTGCTCCGCGCCGGCATCGACGCGACCGTGCGCCACCCTCGCGGCGACGGGATCGCGGCGGCGTGCGGGCAGCTGCGGCTGCGCGTCGAGAAGGACGCGGCGCTCACCACGCGCCGAGCGTGACCTTCACGCTGCGGCGGTCGAGCCCGCTCACGCAGTCGAGGGCGACCTCGCCGCCCGCCGCGCACGCGGCGAGGCGCTCGTGCAGCTCGTCGACGCCGCGGATCGGCTCGCCATTCCATCCGACGATGAGGTCGTGCGGCGCCAGTCCCGCGGCGAGCGCCGGGCTCGCGTCGAAGACCTCGCTCACGACGACGGCGTGCGCGACGCCGAGGTGGCGGAGGAACTCGGGCTCGTCGAGGTCGGTCGCCCCGAAGCCGATCCAGGCGCGCGGCCGCGCGGCCGGCGGCGGAGTCGGCTCTGCGCGCGCGAGCACCGACTCGACGCCGCGGCGCAGCGTCTCGACCGGCAGCGCGAGCATCCAGTCGCCCGCGGTCGCGGCGACGCCGGACATCGCCGGCGAGAGCATCAACCCCACCACTCGCCCATCCTGCTGCGCCAGCACCCCGCCCGCGCCCTGCGGCAGGCGCGCGGTCGTGACCTGCAGGAGCCGCTCGTATCGGCGCCGTCCGAAGGTCGGGTTCTGGAGCGGGTCGTGGAGCCAGCCGAGCGCCACGCGGGCGTCGCGCTCGCCGCGATCGTCGCGCACGCCGAAGAGCGTCACGACGTAGCGCGACTCGAGCGCGGCCTGCGGCGGCGCCGCCGGCGTCGTCAGGTCGAGCGCCGGCAGGGTGATCGGCCCGACGCAGAGCACGGCGACGTCGGTCGGGTCGTCGATCCCGACCACGATCGCGCGGCGCGGCCGGAGCCGCGGAAAGTTGGCGAACCGGACCGCGACGCGCCCCGCCTGCTCGAGCGGCGAGCCGATCGTCACGACGTGGCCGCCAGGGTCCACGACGAGGCCGCTCGCCTCGAGCGAGACGAAGACGCCTTCGGCGACCGACTGCTCGATCGAGATCTGCACGACGTTGGGTCGCAGCGACTCGACCGCGCTGGCGAGACGGCGCCGAACCTCGACCTTGTGCGCCTCGGTGAGCTCGACCGGCGCCGGCGTCGCGCCGGCGGGCGCCGTCTCCTGCGGCGCCGGCGCGGCGCAGAGCGCCGCGATCGTCCAGGGAAGGAGGGTCGTAGGGAACGTCGCCATCGTCCGCCGCGCCCGCCTCAGAAGTCCTTCTTGAGCGGCGCGTTCGCCGGCTCGGAGACGGATCGCGCGCGCAGCATGCCGCGCCGCAGACCCAGTTCCTCGAGCTGCCGGCCGAGCTCGGCGTCGATCGTGAGCGCGCTCGAGCCGCCGAGCGGGTCGGCGCCGTGGTCGATCACCTTCGCCGGCGAGGTTGGACGCGGCGCCTCGGGCCGTCCGGCGATCGTCGACCAGCCGAACGTGACGGCCACGAGGAGCGCCGCCGCCCAGCCGCTCACGAGCGTGACGCGCGCCAGGAGCTGCGGCGCCGGCGGCGGCGGGCCGTGGATGGCGCTCATCACGCCGGCGACGAGCGCCTCGGTCCGCGATGCGTCGCTTCCGGTCTCCGGCTCGAGTCGACCGACCGAGCGGACGCGGCCCAGGAGCTCGCGCATCTCGACGTATTCGCGGTAGCAGGAGAGGCACGCCTTGAGATGGGCGGAGACCTCGGCCGCTTCGCGGCCGTCGAGATCCAGGCCGGCATGGAGGGCGATCTTCTTGCGAAGTGTGGTGCAGCTCATGGGAGGGTCGGGTCCGTGGTGTTCGTGGTCGCGATCCGTTCGTTGCGCGCGGCGCGTTCCATCCGTTCCCAGTGGTCCTTGAACATGCGGCGGGCGATGTGGAGCCGCCAGCGCACGGTCGCGTGGGTCGAGCGGACGATCGACGCGATCTCCTTGCACGAGAGGCCGTTGAGCTCGCGCAGCGTCATCACCGTCCTGTACTTCTCAGGCAGCTTCGCCAGCACCTCGCGCACGCGCGTCGCCGTCTCCTGGCCCTCGATCCGCTCGCCGGGGGCGTCGACGTGGCCGGGCGCCGCGAGTCCGCCCGGAATGTCGTCGAGCGCGATCGGCCGCAGCCGGCCGCGCCTGCGCATCGCATCGATCGAGAGGTTGACGACGATCCGGTAGAGCCACGTGTAGAAGCTCATCCCGAAGTCGAAGCGCGCGAGCGCCTTGTAGGCGCGCAGGAAACCGTCCTGCACCACGTCGCGCGCCTCCTCGGCGTCGCCGAGCAGGTGGTAGGCGGCCCACCATGCGCGCTCCTCGTACCGGCGGACCAGCCCTTCGAACGCGCTCGTGTCGCCGGCGAGGGTCCGCTGGACCAGCTCGTTGTCCGAGGCGTCCACGGGCCGCGTCTCCTTCGCGCTTTGCTCTCGCATCAGCGCCAGCACTCCCGATCGCGCCATCCTCAAGCCGACGCCTCCCGCGGTCTCGCGGCCGTGCTCGCTCCAGATTCCGGGGGCTCCGGTTTCCTGAGGGCGGCTCGGCGACGAGTTCCCCCCCTACGCCCCGAGGTGAGCGGCGTTGGCGCGGGTCAGCCGCGCACGACCTCGCCGCCCTCGGCCCAGCGGAACTGCCCGATCGAACGATACTTCTCGTAGCGCCGCTCGAGCAGCGCGGCGGCGGGCAGCCCCTGCAGCTCGCGGACGTGGCGTGAAAGCGCTTCCGCAAGCGTCTGCGCCATCGCGACCGGGTCGCGGTGGGCGCCGCCCGGCGGCTCCTGCACGATCTCGTCGACGACGCCGAGCGCGAGCAGGTCGGGCGCGGTCAGCTTGAGCGCCGCGGCGGCCTCCGACTTCTTCTCGGCGTCCTTCCAGAGGATCGCGGCGCACCCCTCCGGCGAGATGACCGAGTAGTAGGCGTGCTCGAGGATCAGGAGCCGGTCGGCGACGCCGATGCCGAGCGCCCCGCCGCTGCCGCCCTCGCCGATGACGACGCTCACGATCGGCACCTTGAGCTTCGTCATCTCGAGGATGTTCGTGGCGATCGCGCTCGCCTGCCCGCGCTCCTCGGCGCCGACGCCGGGAAAGGCGCCCTGCGTGTCGATCAGCGTGACGATCGGAACGCGAAACTTCTCCGCGAGCTTCATCTTGAGCAGCGCCTTGCGGTACCCCTCCGGGTGGGCGCAGCCGAAGTTGGCGGCCACTCGCTCCTTGGTCGTCTTGCCCTTGCGATGGCCGACCACCATCACGCGCAGGCCGCCGAGCGTCGCCAGCCCGCAGACGATCGCCAGGTCGTCGCCGAAGAGGCGGTCGCCGTGGAGCTCGAGGAATCCCTGGAAGACCGTCTCGACGTAGTCGACCGTGTGCGGCCGGCGAGGATGGCGGGCGAGGCGGACGCGGTCCCAGGGCGTGAGCTCCGTGAAGATCTTCCGGATCAGCTTGTCGCGCAGCTTCTTGAGCGGGCCGACCTCGGCCTCGACGTCGTGTGCGGTCAGCAGCCCCGGCGACGACGTCGCCAGCTTTTCGATCTCCGCGATCTTCTGGTCGATCTCGGCGATCGGCCGCTCGAAGTCGAGCCACTCCTTCAGGTCCTGGTTTCCGGATGCCATGCGCAACGGCTCCTTCAGCCCGCGGCGCGACGAGTGTAAAGAATGGCCGGAATGGCCGAGACTCCCGCGACCCCTTCTCCTTTCCTGCGGGTCGAGGTCCGTACGCGGCCCGGCCTTCCCGACGCCGGCGCGAAGAAAGTCACCGCAGAGGTCCGCCGGCTCCTCGGCCGCGACGATCTCGAGGTCGAGGTGGCGCGCGGCTACAGCCTCGGCTTCCGGCCCGGCGAGCTCCCTGCCGCCGAGACGACGCGCGAGCGGCTCCACGCCGTCCTCGCCGACCCGGTGCTGCACGGGTCGCAGGTGCTGCGCGCCGACGACCCCGTCCCTCCCGCGCCGACCGGCTCGCGGCGGCTCGACGTCCTGCGCCGCCCCGGCGTGATGGACCCGACGGCCGACTCGGTGAAGCGCGCCCTTACGACGGCGGGCGTCCCGGTCCACTCGGTCCGCACCTACCGCTCGTTCCTCGTCCGCGGTGCCGCGACCGACGACGAGCTCCGGCGCGTCGGCGAGCAGCTCCTCGCCAACCTCCTGATCGAAGAGGTCCGCCTCGATCCCAGGCAGGCGGTCGTCCCCTTCGCCGAGCTCGGGACCGCGCCCTTCCGCCGCGTCGAGATCCCGCTTCGCGGCGCGAGCGACGCCGAGCTCAAGCGGCGGAGCGACGAGGGGCTGCTCGCACTCGACGTCGCCGAGATGCGGGCGATCGAGGCCTGGTTCCGGAAGGAAGGCCGCGACCCGACCGACGTCGAGCTCGAGACGCTCGCGCAGACCTGGTCGGAGCACTGCAAGCACAAGACGCTCACGAGCGCGGTCGAGGTCTTCGACGAGAGCGCGACCTGCGGCGCCGTCGGTTCGGTCGCTCGCCGCTACGACAACCTCCTGAAGGAGACGATCTTCGCCGCGACGCAGGAGCTCGGCCGCGACTGGTGCCTCTCGGTCTTCCGCGACAACGCCGGCGTGGTCGCCTTCGACGACGACTTCGCCGTCACGTTCAAGGTCGAGACGCACAACCATCCGTCCGCGCTCGAGCCGTACGGCGGCGCCGGCACCGGGATCGGCGGCGTGATCCGCGACACGCTCGGAACGGGGCTCGGCGCGCGGCCGATCCTCTCGACCGACGTCTTCTGCGTCGGCCCGCTCGAGCTCTCGGCGGCCGAGCTCCCGCGCGGAACGCTGCCGCCGCGCCGCATCCTGCAGGGCGTCGTCGCCGGCGTGCGCGACTACGGCAACCGGATGGGGATCCCGACCGCCAACGGCGCGGTCTTCGTGCACGACGGCTACCGGACCAATCCGCTCGTCTTCTGCGGGAGCGTCGGACTGATCCCGCGCGACTGCATCGAGAAGGGCGCGCGCGTGAACGACCGCATCTTCGTGCTCGGCGGGCGGACCGGCCGCGACGGGATCCACGGCGCAACCTTCTCGAGCCTGAGCCTCGACGGCCGAAGCGCCTCCGTCGCCTCCGGCGCGGTGCAGATCGGCAACGCGATCGAGGAGAAGAAGCTCCTCGATGCCGTCCTCGACGCTCGCGACCGCGGCTGCTTCAGCACGGTGACCGACTGCGGCGCGGGCGGACTCTCGTCGGCCGTTGGCGAGATGGGCGAGGAGCTCGGCGTCGAGGTCGAGCTCTCGAAGGTCCCGCTCAAGTACCAGGGGCTCACGCCCGGCGAGATCTGGATCAGCGAGGCGCAGGAGCGGATGGTCGTCGCCGTCAAGCCGGAGCGCGTCGCGGATCTCGAGACGCTCTGCCGCGTCCACCAGGTCGAGGCGACCGAGCTCGGCCGGTTCACCGGCGAGGGGCGGCTCTGCGTCACGTTCGAAGGCCACGTCGTCGCCGACCTCGACATGCGCTTCCTCCATCACGGTCTGCCAAAGCGGACGCGACGAGCACGCGTGAGCAAGCCGGCGGCGCCGTCGACGCCCGCCGACCGCACCGACCCCGCCGCGCTCCTGCTGCGGCTCCTCGCCTCGCCCGACGTGACGAGCAAGGAGGAGATCGTCCGCCAGTACGACCACGAGGTGCTCGCCGGCTCGGCGGTGAAGCCGCTCTGCGGGCCGGGCGGCTTCGGGCCGTCGGACGGCTGCGTGGTCGCGCCGCGGCTCGGCTCGAGCCGCGGCATCGCCGTCGGCTGCGGCCTCTCCCCCACGACCGGCGCGCTCGACCCCTACGCGATGGCGCTGCTCGCCGTCGACGAGGCGGTGCGCAACGTCGTCTGCGTCGGCGGCCGCTTCGACCGCCTCGCGCTGCTCGACAACTTCGCCTGGCCGTCGGTCGACGACGAGGCGACGCTCGGCTCGATCGTCCGCTGCGCCGAGGGGTGCCGCGACGCGGCGCTCGCCTACGGGACCCCCTTCATCTCGGGCAAGGACTCGCTGCACAATCAAACGGTCACGCCGAACGGCGTGGTCCGGATCCCGCCGACGCTCCTCGTCTCCGCCCTCGCGCTCGTCGACGACGTGACGCGCGTCGTGACGATGGATGCCAAGCGGGCCGACCATCGGCTCGTCCTCGTTGGCGAGACGCGCGCCGAGCTTCGCGGCGTCCCGCGCGTCGACCTGCCGCTCGCGCGGAAAGTCCACGAGGCGGTCGCGCGCGCGATTGGCAGCGGCCGCGTCCGCTCCTGCCACGACTTGAGCGAGGGCGGGCTCGCCGTCGCCGTCGCCGAGATGTGCATCGCCGGCGAGCTCGGGGCCACGGTGCATATTGGCGCCGTGCCTTGCACGGCAGGGGGTGCCGTGCCCTGCACGGCGGCGAACGACGTGCGTGCCGGCGCCATCGTCGACGAGCTCGCGCTGCTCTTCAGTGAATGCGCCCCGCGCTACCTCCTCGAGGTCGCGTGGGACGACCTCGACGCCGTCGACGCGCTCCTCGCCGGCGTCCCGCACGCCGTCGTCGGGACACTCACGAAGCAGCCGGTCCTCGTCGTGAGCGGCCGCGGGCGGGCGCCGCAGCTGCAGCTCCGCCTCGCCGACCTCACGAAGGCCTACCGCAAGGGGCTCGACCTCGGATGACCCGACCTCGCGCTCTCGTCCTCCGATCGGCCGGCACGAACTGCGATGCCGAGACCGCCTTCGCGTTCGAGAGCTGCGGCGCGGCGGCGACGATCCTGCCGCTCATGCCGTTCCTCGAGCAGCCGCGGATGCTCGCCGACTTCCAGATCCTCGCCCTCCCCGGCGGCTTCTCCTACGGCGACGACATCCTCGCCGGCAAGGTCTTCGGGCTCGAGCTCGCCCACCAGGCCGGCGCCGAGATCGTGAAGCTCGTCCTGCGCGGAGGCGTGGCGATCGGCATCTGCAACGGCTTCCAGGTGCTGGTGCAGACCGGGCTCCTGCCCGGCCTCGATGCGCCCTTCGGCCGGCCCGAGGTGACGCTCACCGACAACGACGTGAACCGCTACCAGGACCGCTGGGTCCGGATGGAGGCGGTGAGCGACCGCTGCGTCTTCCTCGAGAAGGGCGAGTCATTCTTCCTGCCGGCCGCCCACGCCGAGGGCAAGCTGGTGCCGCGCGACGAGGCGCTGCGCCGACGACTCTTCGACCAGGAGCGCGTCGTCCTGCGCTACGTCGGCCCCCACGGCGAGCGCGATCCGCCGTTCCCGTGGAACCCCAACGGCGCGATCGACGCGATCGCCGGCCTCACCGACCGGACCGGCCGGATCCTCGGCCTGATGCCCCATCCCGAGCGCCACTTCTTCCCGTGGCACCACCCGACCTGGACGCGCGACGGACTGAAGGAGCTGCCCGACGGCCGCCGCCTCATCGCGCGGGGCGTGCGCGCCGTCTCGTGACCCGCGCGGCGAAGGCTCAGCGCGAGTCGCGCATCTTCCGCAGCGCGTTGCGGGCGTCGGCGTAGCCCGGATCGATCTTGAGGGCGCGCTCGTAGTGCGCGGCGGCGTCGACCCGCTGCCCCTGGCTCTCGCGCACCTGGCCGCGCTCGTACTCGCAGCCGGCGCTCAGCCCGAGCCTGCGCTCCAGCCGGTCGAGCGCGGCCGATGCGGCGTCGAACTCCCGCGCGAGCCGGTGCTCCTCCGCCACCTGCAGCAGGAGCGCGGGAGCCTCCTTCTCGAGCAGGGCGAGCCGCTGCGCCGCCTCGTCGACCCGGCCGCGCCGGCGCGACGAGAGCCACCGCCAGAAGGGGAGCTGCTCGAGCCGCGGCGCCCGCCGCCCCGCCTCCTCGAGCAGCGGCTCGGCGAGCTCGGCCGCGCCGTTCAGGAGGTGCGAGGCGGCGACGTCGCGCAGCACGAGGGCGACCTCGGCCGCCGGAAGAGCCGCGGCGAGCTCCTCCATCGAGTAGAGCGGCGTCTTCCGCCGCTTGAGCACTTCGTCGAGGATCGCCTCGTTCGAGTTGGCGTGCATGCGGCGCGCGGCCGAGAACTCGAGGAAGGGGACGTCGTCGGAGATCCGGCGCGCGCCCGAGTCGGCGTAGGCGCGCGCCTCCTCCCCTTCGAGCAGCTCCATGCGCGCGAGCTGCGCGACGACCGGGGCCGCCGCCGCTCGCGGCGAGCCCGACGCGGCGAGCGCTCCCGCGAGCCACGGCCGCTGCTCGACGCGGCGGGCGACCGCGACGGGATCGAGGCGCAGCGGACGCATCGAGCCGAGCATCAGCGTGTCGCCGCTCGTCGTCTTCCAGATGGCGACGTGCGGAAAAACTGAACCTAGAGTCGCGAAGATCGCGCGGTAGTCCTCGGGCGAGCTCCAGTAGAGCTGCACCCACTGGCAGAGCACGCCGTCGTCGGTGAGGCGCGACCTGCAGAGCTCGTAGAACTCGACGGTGAAGAGGTTCGCCATCCCGGCGAGCCAGGGATTGCTCGGCTCGGTCGTGATCACGTCGAACCGCCGCCGCCCTCGGCGCAGGAGCGAACGGCCGTCGTCGACCACCAGCTCGACGCCAGGGTCGCGGTCCGCGCCGTCGTTCACCTCGGCGAAGAGGTTCGCCACCGCGAGGACGCCGGGCTCGATCTCGGCGCACTGGACGCGGGCGCCGTAGCGGCGCGCCGCCGCGGTCGTCACTCCCGCGCCCCAGCCGAGCACGAAGGCCTCCTTCGACTCGTCGTGGAAGAGCTGCGGCAGCCAGGCGAGCAGGAGCTGCGTCCCCATGTCGCCGCGCGTCGACGCGTCGACCTTGCCGTTCACGCTGAGCGACCGCTCGCCGTGGTGCTCGAAGACGGCGACGCTGCACGACGGCCCGTCCTGCGCGCTCAGGAGCTGGCGCTCGACGCCGCGGGCGCGCGGGCCGTAGAGCGCGATCCCGCCGTAGATCGTCCGCCCCTCCCACCGGAAGCGGCTGCGGCCGCCCACGAAGAGCAGGAGGGTCACGGCGAGCGCGCCGCCGCCGACTGCGAGCGTGCGCGCGCGAACGCCCCCGCGCGCCGCGAGCAGCAGCGAGCCGACGGCGCCCGCTGCGAGCGCCGCGTAGCCGATCGTCACCTCGAGCCCGCGCGTCGGCAGGAGCAGGAAGGTCGTGAGGATCGACGCGGCGGCGCCGCCGATCGTGCTGACGAGGTAGGCGGCTCCCAACCGCGAGCCGATCTCCTCGCGCCGCGCGATCTTCAGGTCGGAGAGCGCCGGAAAGGCGATCCCGAGCAGCAGCGCGGGCACGAGCGCCGCGCTCGCGGAGAAGAGCAGCCCGAGCCCCGGCCGCAAGTAGAGCGGCGGAGCGTGCCCCTCCGCTCCGCCTTCGTAGAGCCGCGTCGCCACGTGCAGGAGCAGCGGTTCGATCAGCGGCCGCGTCACGAGCAGTGCAACGGCGAGCGCGACCTGCGAGACGCCGACGAGCAGCAGGGGCGAGACTCGCCGGCGCGCCGCCGCGCCATACACGAGCGCACCGCCGCCGAGCCCGAGCAGGTAGACCGCGAGCACGATCGAGAAGGCGTAGGCCGTCCCGCCGACCGCGAGGGCGACGAGGCGCGACCAGCAGAGCTCGAGCGCGATCGAGGCGGCCGACGTCAGGAGCAGCGCGAGCGCCCAGACCGGCCACGAGACGACGTCGCGCGGTCGGCTCGGCGTCGCCGCGGCCGATCGCGCCAGCGGCCTTGCGGGCTCGGCGGCGGCTGCAGCCGGCGCTCGCGCCGCGAGGCGCAGCGCGCAGAAGGCGAGGGCGACATTGAAGCCCGCCGCGACGAAGCGGCTCTTCCAGAGGCCGACCTGCTCGATCAGGACGAAGCCGGCGAAGAGGCAGCCGGCCGCGCCGCCGAGCGTGTTCCAGCCGTACAGCCGCCCGATCACGGCGCCGCTCTCGTCGCGGCCGCCGGCGAAGGCGGCGCAGAGGACCGGCAGCGTCGCGCCCATGCAGGCGGTCGCCGGGAGCATGACGAGGAAGGCGGCGAGGAAGCGGGCGGCGACCTGCGCATCGTGCGCCTCGATCCACGGCCAGAGCGGGTCGAGCAGCGCGCGGTCGAGCGCGACCACGAGCCACGGCACGAGCGGCGCCGTGACGGCGATCGCCACTTCGAGGAGGGCGTAGGCGCGGAGCATTCCCGGCTCGGGTCGCACGCGCCGTCCGGCGAACCACGCTCCGAGCGCCAGCCCCGCCAGGAACGCCGCGACCACCGCCGAGAGCGCCTGCGCGGAGGCGCCGAAGACGTAGGCGAGGTCGCGCGTCCAGAGGACCTCGTAGACGAGCGCCGCCATCCCCGACACGAACATGTAGCGCGCGGCGATCCGCGTCGGCATCCGTTCCTCCGAGCCCCGAAGGCGAGGCGGAGAAGCTAGCATCCCGCGCTTTTCCGCCTCCTGCCCGAGCCGTCGCCGTCGTGAATCGCGCCTTCGTCTGGTGTCTGCTCGCCAACGTGATCGGCGGGACGACCTTCGCCGCGATGGACCGCGCGTTCTTGAGCGGCCTCCCGACGGTCACCTTCACCTTCCTGCGCACGGCGCTCTCGATGCTCCTCTTCGTCGCGTTCGCGGCGCATCGCGGCGAGCTCGCGCCGCGCTTCACGGCGCGTGAGTGGGGGCTCGTGCTGCTCGTCGGGGTGCCGGGCTTCGCGCTCCCGCTCGTGCTCGGCGTGCGCGGCGTCGCGCTCTCGACGCCGGGGATCGGCTCGATCCTCGCGCTGATGGAGCCGATCGCCATCGTCCCGCTCTCGATCCTCTTCCTCGGCGAGCGGCCGAGGCGGACGCGGCTGATCGGCATCGCGCTCGGGCTCGTCGGCGCCCTCCTCGTCGTCGGGAGCGACGACCTCGCCGGCTCGACGCTCGCCGCACCGGGGCGCCGGCTCGGCAACCTCCTGCTCCTCGCTCAAGGAGCGATGTGGGGCATCTACACGGTCGCGGCGAAGCCGCTCACCGGCCGCCACTCGGCGCTCTCGATCAGCCTCTGGTCGACGGCCGCCGGCTGCCTGGCGCTCGCGCTGGTCGCGCCGCTCGAATGGCGGGAGCTGCGGCCCGAGACGCTCGACGGACTCGCGCGCGGGCTTGGCCTCCAGGAGGGAGTGCCGGCCGGCGACTCGCTCGCCTCGGCGCTGACTCGCGCGCTGCCGTCGATGCTCTACCTCGGCCTCTTTGGCAGCTTCCTCGCCGTGCTGCTCTGGAACGCGGGGCTGAAGGGCGTCTCGGCGATGGGGATGGCGGTCTTCATCTTCGTGCAGCCGGCGGCCGGGCTGCTGCTGAACGCCTGGCTCGGGCGGCAGCCGCCGGCGCCGCTCGATTGGGCCGGGCTCGCGCTGATCCTCGGCGCGGTGGTGCTGGTCACGCGAGAGCGATCCACTCCGCAAGCTGCGTGAGCGGCCGCGGGAAGGCGATCGGATGGACCGCCGATGCGGCGATGCGCCCGTCACGGCCGACGAGGAACGACGCGCGCGCGGCGAAGCCTTCGGGGCGGCGCACGCCGAAGCTCTCGGCGACCGCGAGCTCCGGATCACCGGTGTGGGCGAGCGCCTGCGCTCCCGACTCGTCGAGGAAGCGGCGCAGGTGGTCGGCCCGATCGACACTCGCGACGACGAGCGGGCGGCGCGGCGCTCCGAGCTCCGCCGCCGCGGCTGCGAGCGCGCGTACGTCGTCGACGCAGACCGGAGCGCCCGCGAGCGGGAGGAAGAGGACGAAGGCGCCCTGCTCGCGGCAGCGCGCGGCGAGCCGGACGATCGCGCCGCTCTCCTGCCAGGCGAGGTCGGGAGCGGGCGAGCCGGGGGCGAGCGGGCGCAGGTTCACTCCTCCTGCACCTCGCACGGTGCGCCACCGAAGTCCAGTCCGTAGACGTCGGGACGCCGACCGAAGCGCTGCTCGAAGCGAGCTGCGACGTGCGCGGCGAACGGCTCGACCTCGCCCTTGCGGACGACGGCGAGCGCGCAGCCGCCGAAGCCGGCGCCGGTGAGGCGCGCGCCGTAGCAGGCGGAGTGGCCGAGCGCGAGCTCCTGCAGCGCGTCGAGCCGCTCGGTCGAGACCTCGTAGAAGTGGCGCGAAGAGAGGTGCGACAGCCACATGAGCTGGCCGAACTCGAGGAGCGCGCCGGCGCGCAGCAGCTCGCGGGCGCGGCGGACGCGGGCCACCTCGGTGACCACGTGGCGAGCGCGCTTCCATTCGAGGTCGTCGAGCGCGTCTCTGCTCGCATCGAGCTCGTCGACACCGACCTCGGCCAGGCAGGCGAGGCCGGGCTTGCGCGCCTTCAGCTTCGAGAGCGCGGCCATCGACTCGGCGACGCGGCGGTTGAAGCCGCCGTCCCTGAGCTCGCGCCGCGTCATCGAGTCGAGGACGACGAAGGCCATCCGCTCGGAGGGAAGGGGCACGAGCTCGTGGCTCTCGTCGCGGCAGTCGAGCCAGAGGGCGTGGCCCCGCCGGCCGAGCGCGCTGGCGAAGGGATCCATGATCCCGCACTTCACGCCGACGTAGCGCGTCTCCGCGCGATAGGCGAGGCGCGCCGCTTCGATCGGAGGCAGGTCGAAGCCGGCGAGCGCCGCAGCGGCGATCGCGGTGACGACCAGGATCGCGGCGCTCGACGACATGCCTGCGCCGATCGGCACGTCGCCGCCGAAGGCGAGATCGAAACCGGGCAGCCGCCGCCCTTCCTGCTCGAGGTGCGCGAGGATGCCGACGGGATACGCGCTCCAACCGGCAGCCGCCGCGGTCGGCGGCGAGTCGAGGCTCCATTCGCAGTCGCCGTCGACGTTGAGCGACACGAGCCGCACCTTGCGGTCGGCGCGAGCGCGCGCCGCGACGAAGACGCCGCGATCGATCGCGACCGGCAGCACCGGACCGCCGTGATAGTCGATGTGCGCGCCGAGCAGATTGACGCGGCCGCTGGCGAACCAGCAGCGGCCATCGGCGCCGAAGTGATCGCGGAAGTGGCGACGGACGCGTCGCGCGAGCTCGAGGTCCATGCGCGCTGCCTTGCGCCGCGCGCGGCGGCCGCTAGGCTGCCCCGCCCTGTTGAACGACGCGACGGTGAGTGTAGCTCAACTGGTTAGAGCACCAGACTGTGACTCTGGGGGTTGGGGGTTCAAGTCCCCTCACTCACCCCAACGCCCCTCGATTGCCTCGTCGGTTTCGCCTTGAGCGGCGGCTTGACCGAACTGGAGCCGGACGTAACGTCTCCGCCTCGCTTCTCGCGCCCGTAGCTCAACTGGATAGAGCGTCGGGCTTCGAACCCGAAGGCTGCAGGTTCGAGTCCTGCCGGGCGTACCAGGCGTCGCCGTGGCGGCCGCGGCCTCCGGTCGGAAGGCGCGGAGGAGACGGCTGCCGGCTCGTCGTTCCACTCGCCCGCGTAGCTCAGTTGGTAGAGCAGGTGATTCTTAATCACCGGGCCCTAGGTTCGAGTCCTAGCGCGGGCACCATCGAGAAGGACGCGGGCCGCTTGGGCCAGGGGCTTTCGCAAACCCGGCATGCACCCGGCCGCGATCGTGCTATTTATTCCGCCCTTCGGGCGTCCCATCGGCACCTCCCCCCCGTTCCTGAGGTGCCGCGCCCGGTGCCAGGGACGAATCGATGCACTACCACGCCTTCCGGCGGCTGATTCCAGCCGCCGCAATCGTCTGCGTCGTCGCGTCCGCATGCCATCGCTCGCGCCATCACGGCGCGACCACGCTGCGCATCACCGGGATCTGCCCGCTCCTGGCGGACGGTTCACGCCAGCAGCTCTATGCCGGCGATCCGACCACCGGCCACGTCGTCGCGGTCTCGACCACCAACGGGCAACCGGTGCGGTCGAGCGTCGCCGGCAACGCGGTCGCCGGCATGGCGCTCGACCGGTGCTACGACCAGCTCTTCGCCGCGCTCCCCGACGAGCAGGGGATCGCCGTGCTCGACCTGAGGTCGTTCCGGCGCATCGCGCGCCTCGGGCTGGGAGCGCCGACCTACGCGCTTGCGTCGGGCTGGGAGGACCACGTGATCGCCGTCACGACGCGCGGGTTGCTCGACGTCGGCGTCGACGACTTCACGACGCGCACGCTCCAGGCCGACGTCGATCCGCACGCGATCGTCTGCTCCGACCGTCGAGGGTCGCGCGCCTGGCTGATCCAGTCGGTGGACGACGCGATCGCCGTCTCGCGGTTCGAGCTCTCGACCGACGCGCCGCCCGCGACGTCGGTCCCCTCGTCGCTCCAGGGCCGCTCGATCGGAGCGTGCGCCTCGTTCGACGCCGATCGGGTCTACGTCGGCACCGACGGCGAGGACGGGATCTACGTGCTCGACGGCGAGACGCTGGCGAAGCTCGGATCGATCGGCGTCGGGCCCGACCTCGTCTCGCTCGCCGTCAACGCGACCGGCACGAGGATGTACGTCTCGCGCGGCGGCGGACTGGTCGAGAGCCTCAACCTCGACACTTACGCCCGCGGCCGCGACCTCTTCGCCGCCTCGGACGTCACGGAGCGCGGGCTCATCGTTGCGCCGAACAATCAGAGCCTCTTCGTCACGGGGAGCGACGAGTCGCTCTCGGCCTACCCGCTCTTCGACGTGCGCATCGACATGCCGACCGTACTGCGGATCGGCCAGTGCGGCGCGCTGACGCTCGACGGGACGCCGCTCGCCCCGTGGTTCATGTTCGCGAACTCGATGCCGGGCTACCTCTACGTCGACGCGCCCCAATCGGAGGACCCGCGCTTCTTCGACCTCGCCTGCGACACCGGATTCGTCCTGCTCTTCTCGGGACGATTCGACGCCGCCGGCCACGCCGAGATCCCCTTCCACATCACGCCCGACTACGCCGCCCCCTCGGAGGTCGTCCTCCAGGCGGCCGAGCTGCCACGGCGGGGCCGCGCCAACCTCCGGATCAGCAATCCCCTCGCGGTCCAGATCCTCGCGCGAACGTGCCGCTGATTCGACCGTCCGCCGGCGGCACAATGTGCTGCCTCGCGAGGATGGCGGAATTGGCAGACGCGCTGGACTTAGGATCCAGTGGGGCAACCCGTGGGGGTTCGAGTCCCTCTCCTCGCACCATCGTGCCGGCGTCTGCCGTCCTCCGCGGTCGTGAGCCGCCGCCCGTCAGCGTCGTGACGCGAGCCCGCGCAATCGGACCGGCAGCACGTTCGACACGTTGATCGGCGAGGGCAGCGCCGGCGTCCTCGCCGGATCGGGGAGCGCCTCGAGGACGACGAAGACGAGGTCGTCCGGAAAGCGCCGCACGATTTCGCCGAGCCACCCCAGTCCCTTCACGGCGAGCCGATCGACGCCGGGAGCGCTCCCCGGACTTCGTCGCAGGCTCAACCCCCATTCGGGCAGCTCCATCGCCATGCAGGGGTGCATGCGATTGAGGACGAAGAGGCGCAGGAAGCCCGAAGCCGCGCCGCTGACTCCGAGCTCCATCGAACCGTCGTCCCCGACGTCGACGAAGGGCGCGTCGGAGAGATCGGACGCGAGCACCGACTCCACGCCGTCGGGCCGCGCGAAGAGGCGCAGCGTCCCGGCCGGGAGCTGCGGCGGCCGCGCGATCGGCTCGACCCGCGCGTCGGCCTCGCCCAGCACGCACTTCACCGGCTCGAGCCACGGCGCCCGCGTCAGCGCATCGATCGCTTCCACCGACACGTAGTGGCGCTGCGAGTCCTCCCAGAAGCGGAAGAGCGGATAGGCGTCGAGCGGCCGGACGGCGCAGGCGAGCCCGTACTGCAGCGCGCGCGTCACCGATCGCGCTCCCGCCTGCGTCTTGACCGGCACCTCGCGTACGAGAAAGCGGTGCGGCCCCTCCTTCGGCGTCGTCCGCGCGCGCTCGATGAGGCTCGCCGGGATCCCGCTCGCCCACTGCTGCGCCTGCAGGTGGAGCCGAGCGATCGGTCGGCCCAGAACGACGAGCGCCGCCACGGCCGGCGCCGCGAGCGCGAGGCTCCCCCACCAGCGCCGTCCCGCCGCCCGTCCGAGCAGCCAGCCGGCGAGCAGCATCGCGGCGAGCGCCGCCGGATAGCTCTTGTAGGCGAGCACCAGCTCGTCGGGCTTCGATTCCACGGGGAGGATCACGAAGAGGTCGGGCGCGAAGCCGAGCAGCCCGACGACGAGCAGCGCGAGCGCGAGCCCCTGCCGGACCGGCGTCGCGAGGCTCGCGCGCCGCGTGACGACCGCGACGCCGACGCCGGCGAGCGCGACGGCGAGCAGCATCCATCGAAGCCACGTCGTCGACCCGTGCAGCTCCGGGAACGTCGGGACGAACAGGCGCCCGGCGCAGGTGGCGAGCCGCGCCGGGAACGCCGCGAGCAGCGCCCGCAGCGCGTCGGGCACGAGCGGCACGGGATAGCTGTCGAACGCCTTGCCCACGACCAGGTGCCGCACGACGAGCAGGAGCGGGATCAGGAGCAGCAGGAGCCAGGGCACCCGTCGCTCGCTGCGCGGCAGCAGCCACGCGACCGCGACGAGAACGATCGGCAGCAGCAGTGCCGTGTCGTACGAGAGCATGGCGACGAGCGTCCACCCGACGACCGGCCGGACGCTCGCCTCGCCGTCGCGCCAGCGTCCCAGCGCCGCGAGCCCGAAGAAGGCCCCGATCGCCGCGAGGAGCGCCGGCACGCCGCCGTCGAGGTAGGTCACCACGCTCGCCGACCAGGGATGGACGACGGCGAGCAGCGCCGACGCGAGCGCCGCCCCGACGCTCAGCCCGAGCAGCCGCCGCGTCGCCGCCGCCACGCCCATCGCCGCCGCGACGTGCAGCGCGACCAGCACGAGCCGGATGGCAAGCGGCCGCGGACCGCAGACGTTCACGAGAAGCCAGGTCGCTCCATCGGCGAGCGGCCGCCAGAAGGCGAACTGCGCGAAGTCGAGGTGCGGCTGCGCGAGCGTCGTGAAGAGCCCGACTCGCTGGTAGCGATCGAAGTCGAGGTAGTCCTCGCTGCGGAAGCCGGCCCGCAGGTCGGGCACGAGGAGAAGAGCGGCGGCCGAGAGGATGGCGACGACGAGGAGTCGGCTCTTCGCGCTCACGCGCCCTACAATAGTCGCGCTCCGATCCCGGCCGAGACGAACGATCCCGAGATGGCCCCGCGCGCGACGAGGCGGTCCTACGACGACGAGGGCGACGACGCGGCGGCGCGGCGCGACGCGCTCTCGACGTCCGAGCAGGACGCGCCCAACTCGCTGGTCGTCGGGCTCGACTGCCGCTCGATGAACCTCTACCGCTTCCTGCGCGTCCGCTTCCCGCGGCTGCCGCACGGGGAGCTGCGCCGTTGGATCGGCGAGGAGCTCGTCTCCGTCAACGGAACCCCGGTCACCGACTCGCGGCCGCTGCGGTTCGGGGACGTCGTCGAGATCGACGCCGACGTCGAGCGCGTCTCCGTGCGGCGTACGGCGCCGCGCCTGAACGTGCTCCATCGCGACGCCGCGATGATCGCCGTCGACAAGCCGGCCGGACTCGCCACCGCGGGCGAGCGCGACGATCGCCGGCCCCACCTGCTCGGACTCCTGAAGCGCGCCCAGCCCGACGCCTCGGTGAAGCTGGTCCACCGCATCGACAAGCCGGCGAGCGGCGTCGTCGTCTTCGCGCTCGGGCGCGAGAGCAAGCGGGCGCTGCAGGCCGAGTTCGCCGCCCGCCGCGTGGTGAAGGACTACCTCGCGCTCGTCTCCGGCCACGTCGACGACGCGCCGCAGCGGATCGACGTGACGCTCACGCCCAGGCTCGGCCGCGTCTCCAGGATGGTGGTGACGCCGGGCCGCGGGAAGCCGGCCGTCACGCTCGTGCGCGCGCTGCTGCGTTTCCGCGGCTACACGCTCCTCCACGCGCGGCCGCTCACCGGGCGGACCCACCAGATCCGCGCCCACCTGCGCCACCTCGGCCACGCGCTGGTCGGCGACGCGACCTACGGCGGCGAAGAGCAACTGCTGCTCTCGAGCCTGAAGCTCGACTACCGGCGTCCGCGCGGCGAGAGGGAGCGACCGCTGCTCGCGCGGCTCGGCCTGCACGCGCTGCGGATCCGCCTCACGAGCCCGGCGTCGGGCGCCGCCGTGACCTGCGTCGCGCCGCTGCCGAAGGATCTGCGCTCCACGTTGCGGCAGCTCCAGAAGACGGCGGGCACGCGCATCGTTTCCGACCTCGAGGCGCTGCTCGCCGATCCGATCGGATCGAACGCAGCGAGCGACCCGTTCGCGTCCCTTGCCGATTGATCGGCCGCTGCCGCGCCGTACACTCCCGCGCCTCGTGAGGAGCGAGTCGCATGGGACACCGCCTGAAGATCCGCAACTCGAAGAAGAAGCGTCAGAAGCGGACCGGCTTCCGCTACCGGATGAAGACGCGGGGCGGGCGGGCGATCATTCGCCGCCGCCGCCGGATCGGGCGCCGCCTCACTCCGAAGAACTGACCCGGTCGCGGTCGCCCGCGCGCGCGGCGCGCTGAAGCTCCCAGAGCTTTGCGTACTTCAGGAAGACGTAGAAGGCGCCGATCGTCGCCAGCAGGAAGCCGCGCCCGCCGTCGAGAAAGCCGCGGCGCAGCACGTACATGCGCAGGAAGCGAGCCGGCGGGCGCAGCAGGACGTCGA